>X137_Gaur__coassemble_147_pt1 | contig 18286 bp, 15 predicted proteins | sample X137_Gaur__metabat2_high_PE_006 | metagenome-assembled genome bin X137_Gaur | reverse complement strand
AAAGCTTATTCAAAAATACTATCGCTAATTTTTGTAGCTACAATACTAGTTACTTCCGTTTTGAAAATAATATTACCACTAGCATCTTTAGTTTCTGAACTAATTGGAAATCCTTTAATATTTTCCTTAGCCATAGCGACTAAAGCATAATCATTTAGAAAGAAGTCTGCATATTTAGTCCAATCTATCATTACATCTGTAGTATATTCTACTTGTGTTTTGGATACAGAAGGATGATACACATCTAAACTAGCTAAAGTTTTATAATTAGATTTCATACTTCTAGTTTGTGCTACGGTTTGCACATTAACTACTGATTTTAAATCAGTTTCTACTTCTATAGAAGAAACAGGTACTTCATAATCGAAAGAACCTGCTACATCCTTTAAACGCAATTGTTGTGTTTCTAAGCGAGGGATACAACGTAAATTCATGGTTTGTCCTTCTGGTGTTTCGAAAACTATATCATAAGCCAATTGCTGTCCTTTGATATACCATGTAATTTGTACAGGCGCTTCTATACCTTTATATTGCATCATTACAATCTTCCCTTCAAATCCTTGAGCATAAGCGAATGTAGAAACAAGGCTCATTATCATTGAAAGAACTATATAGTTCAAATATTTCATATGCCGCTTTTTTTTAAATAAAAATAGAGTTTTTTTATTGAACGTACTTTCTATTTCATTTCGTATAATTATATACCTATTAATGCATATAATTTGTTACTAGTGATATGTTAAAACCAATAAATGTCAAATAAATAGTACTTTTTTAATTTATTGTACGCGTCCACGTATATTAGAGTTAATATAGTGACCATTATTGATACCTACTAAAGTATTACCATTTTTCTTTACAGCATGTCCACCTAAGCCTGCTGCTGGAAAATTAGAGAGGGGTGGATCTGGGAAAGCTTGATTCAACACTGTAACACCACCTACTAAAGGAACATTTATTCTAGCTAAAACATTCACTGAAAGCGTACCAGATGTACCATCCATACCATAATCACCTCCATTTCCACCATATACACGAGGAGTTAATGTTATATCTACTACACTTACTGCAAAACCAATAGGTGTAATTAAAGCACCACCAGCTCCACCAATACCAGCTACACCGCCAGTACCATTAATACCACGTGCATAATAACTCAAACCGCCTGAAAGGTTGCCACCTATACCATCTCTAGCACCGCCGCCGCCACCAGCGCCAATACCTAAAGAAAAGGAAATACCAGGTATAGGTAAACTTGCTGCAAACCCTACAGCACCACCACCACCGCCGCCAGCATAAATCTTACCGCGATTAATAAGCTCTGTATAAGTAGTAATATTAATAGCATCTGTACCATTTTCGCCTGTAGCAATTACACCACCCACGCCAGAGGCTACACCTCCATTTCCACCACGTGCCAATAAGTCCCCTTCATTAAGAATACCTACGCGCGAAGCTGGATGTAAATTACCTATATTCAAAACTGGATTATTTCCTGTATTAGTTAATGTTACACCTGAAGCAATTCTCAATACTACACAAACAGGTTGAGCATTAGGAATATTAGCACCAGCTTGTAAATTTACATTAGACATAGGAGATGTAATATCTATTTCTATACAAGGATCTACAGTCACAACAAATACTTGATTCGAAATAGTATTACCACACAATGCTTGTACAATAACAGGATAAGTGCCAGCAGGCGCAAAAAGACTAGCTGTAACAGTAAGCGTTATTGTGCCAGAATCTTGAACCGTCATTGTATCTAAACTTGCAGTAATACCATCTGGTAAATTTGGAATAATATATACTGCTATACTTTGACTTGTACCTGCTATTTGACGTATATTCATTTGAGTTGTATCGCTAGAGCTTACTGTTCTATCTATTCTACCTGTTGTTCTATTGGCTAAAAAAGAAAAGGCACAATCTGCACAATTGCGCTGCCAAGCCGAAAGCCAACACTCTCCATTATAATATTGCATCAAACTATCGTTAGTATTATAGATTTGTAAACCAGCTTTAGGCGAAACAATACTATTACGTTGCAGGCTATCTAATCTCGGAAATAATAAACCTCTATCAGTAGACTCCAAATGCAAAATTGCACTAGAATCTGGCGTTAAAATATTTATCCCCACTTGAGCTTGCACCTGCATAGAGAAAGCAATCAATAAGAAAAATAAAGAAAAAAGGTGCAGTGTAAGTTTATTCATATAAATTTGACTTTATTTTTTAATAAAAAGGTTTAGGTATAAAACCATTCAAAAGGTATAGGTTTATAAAAGCAAAACTAAGATTTTTCAGATAGTTTTTTCATAGAAAAAAATAATTCTTATCAAGAGCATAGGAAGAATAAAAACTTCCCTTTAAATTTGAATTGCAATATATAAACTTAATTTTAATTTGAATACGTTTTCAGTAATTTATACATACAAAAATCTTTATAATTTTGACAAAATCATGCTATTAGAAATACATCCTGAAAATCCTCAACCAAGGCTTATAGCGCAAGTAATAGAGTGCTTGCAAGATGGTGGAATTATTATTTATCCTACTGATACTGTATATGGTTTAGGCTGTGATATTATGAATAATCAAGCTATAGAAAAAATTTGCAGATTGAAAGGCATACCAAGCAAGAAAGCTCAATTTTCTTTTATTTGTCCAGATTTAAGCAATATTTCAGAATATACACGTCCTTTTAGTTCTGCTACTTATCGTTTGCTCAAACAAAGTTTACCTGGGGCTTTTACTTTTATTTTCAATGCTTCGAATAAAGTACCTAAAATGCTCAATAGCAATAAAAAAACTGTAGGTATTCGCATACCAAACAATAAAATTGCTTTATCGCTTATTGATGGTTTGGGTAATCCGCTCATTAGTACTTCTTTGAAAGTAGATGATGACATTAATGAATATCCTACAGATCCTTATCATATAGAAGAACTTTATGGCAATCAAGTAGATATTATTATTGCTGGTGGCATTGGTGGCACTGTGCCTTCTACTATTATTGATTGTACAGAAAATACCCCTACACTCATTAGACAGGGTGCAGGGGTATTGCCTTATGAAATCGATTAAAACTGATTTCTATATTTTGCTAATTAAACATTCTCCAAGAAACGCCAAATCTGATTAAGAAATTTGGTGTTGCATAATGCATAGCTGTAAAATAATTTTCTTTCTTAAAAATATTCATTACATTTTCTGCATTCACAAAAATACGCGCTTGATATAAGCGGAAAGCTATAAAATAATCTATACGTGGATAGATTTGTATATTTTGTGCATTTTGCAAATAAAATTGCTGCGTAAGTGGAAAATATCCTTGAGCTTGAAAAGCAGACCAATAATGTACATTGGCACCTGTACGCAAGAATAAGCTTTTGAAAACTTTCCCTTCCCAAAAAGCACTATATTTCAAATGTAATTGTGGCAAAGGCATATATTGTTCGCCTGCCAATACTTTTTGATAAGTTATTTCTCCTGATATGCCCCAGCCGCCTAGTTTCCAGTCTTGTCGCGCAGAGAGCGATAAAATATTAACAGCTTGGTCTGTAGCTTGTTGCATAATTCTATTTTCATTGCTATAGACCAAATTGTTGATTGTTTGATTATTTAACGCAAAGCTCATACCCAAGCGTGGAATAGCTAATCTTGCGCCCAAAGCAATATCTTGTTGTTGCTTCATATTATCATTATTCCAAATGGCTTGATGCGAAACAAAAACTCTTCTTGCCAATTGCGAAACTTCTGCCGTTTGCAATAAAGCCTCTCCTTGCAATTTGAACCATTTGCCTAAAGCTATATCTACTTTTCCATCTACATAAGCATCAAGACTATTTTCATTATAGAGCGCTTGCGCTGCAATATCCCCTTTCACAAAATTTAAATCTTCATAATTTTTAGCTGTATTGAAAGATAATTTAGCTTTCACGCCATAATTGCTAATATAAGTACGAATTAAAGGTTCATGACGAAAATTATGCAATTTATAAAAAGCTTGCGCTTCTAATAATAAAGGTACAATTGCTGGTTGTGTTTGTACATCTTGCACCAAACCATTGCCAAAAGCATAACGTATGCCTGCGCCTAATTTATATTCAGTATGTTCTATATATTGGCGTAAACCACGAGGATTGACAGCAAAATTAGCGCCATAATAATAAGAATTAGGGGCATTATCATAATATTTATAGACATTATCTTCCATAGCAAATTCATACCCCCAAGCAAAATTAGCTATAGATTGCAATTGAGCAGAATCTTTATTAGGATTATTTTCTACAAAGGCGCGATTATACCAATATTGAGAAAAATTGATATGCGTAGCATTATATTTAAAGGCTGCATCCGTCAAATTCATCAACACACTACCCAAAAGCTTATTAGAAACATTATTTACGCTAGAATCCACTTGTACACCACCATTTTCTAAGCCCGAATAAGCCTGAGTAAAAAAGGCGGCTAAAGTTTCATTGCGTTTATTTCTATAACGCAACAATAAACCTATATTTTGATTTCTTACCCCTTGTTGATCATAAAACCCCATAGAATTAAGCAAACCATAATGCAAAGAATAATATAATTTTGGCGTAATTTGATGCGAAATAGTAGCTCTCACTGTTGTATTACGCTGATTAATTTGTGCATAATAAATATCCGTAAATGGCGTATTTTTCTCTACAGCATACAAAGGCATACGCTCCAAATTCAATTGATATAGTAAAGGCGTTTCATATCCTACATAAAACCCTTGTCTCAATCTAGCTTTATATGTTATAGGCAAAAGTGCATTACCAAAGTTGCTCAAAAATGGCTGATTTTCCAAATGCTTTGCTTTATCCCACAATACAGGAACTTTTTCCATACTGGCTAAAGTAGTATCTAAAGGCATACTTTCGTTACGAGCATACCAATAATAATAACGTACTTTTGTACTATCAAATAACCCTTTATTGCGCACATCATACAAACTATCCATAAGCGCAGTATCGCTACTATCGATTTCTATTTTCACTGTATCTTGCTGAATAGTATCCAATGGATTAGATTTGAATTGGGCAGATAAAGAAGCGCCAATAATGGCAAAAACAAATACCAAAAGGTATTGAAACGGTCGATACATATTTTGTAAATATAATAAATGTCTTTCTTGTTAATTGCTCTAAGTGATGTATATTTGTTGGCAAAAATAGCAACTTTTATAGGGATATGCTTTTTTATTTTTCTTTTTTTTAATTTAATCCTTTGGGCGCCTGCCACTTCGTGGCATCGGGCTATACGCTACAGCCTTCCCTAAAGGTCAGGCTTACGCTCCTATCCCTGGCGCAAAATAAAAGATTTTAATTTTCTATTTTAAAAAAATATACACCCTATGCGGAAAATCCAAATGGTTGATTTGCATACACAATATCTTGCTATTCAATCTCATATACAAGAAGCCATTATGGCTTGTTTAGAAAAAGGCGACTTTATTAATGGTAGTTATACTAAAAGTTTTCAAGCGGCTTTAGCACAATATAATGAAAGCAAATATTGCATTCCTTGTGGCAATGGAACAGATGCTTTACAAATAGCATTAATGTCAGCCAATTTAAAACAAGGAGATGAAATAATTGTTCCAGCTTTTACCTATGTAGCAACTGCCGAAGTTATTGCACTTTTAGGCTTCAAACCTGTTCTAATAGAAGTTGATCCGCATACATTCAATTTAGACCCTCAATATTTAGAAAGTTGTTTAACGCCAAGAACAAAAGCTATTATTCCTGTACATCTTTTCGGACAAAGCTCTGATATGGAACCGATTATGACTTTTGCTGCCAAACATAATCTTTTAGTAATAGAAGATAATGCGCAATCTATAGGCGCTTTATATACTTTTGCTGATGGTAGTCAAAAACGTACTGGTAGTATAGGACATATTGGTTGTACCTCTTTCTACCCTTCCAAAAACTTGGGAGCTTATGGCGATGGTGGGGCTATTTTTGCTCAAGATGAAACTTTAGGCCAACGCTTACAAATGATAGCCAATCATGGTCAAGCACAAAAATATTATCATGAATGTATAGGCGTAAATTCTCGCTTAGATAATATACAAGCTGCTATTCTTTCTATAAAACTACCTTATTTGAATGAATATATAGCAGCAAGACAAAAAGCCGCAGCTTTTTACGATAATGCTTTAGCGCAAATTGAGGGTATACAAATTCCCGTAAGACAGCAAAATTCTACTCATGTATTTCATCAATATACTATTAAAGTAGAAGCTAGCAAAAGAGATGCGCTAAAAACTTATTTGCAAACACAAGGCATACCTAGTATGATTTATTATCCTTTGCCTTTGTATGCACAAAAAGCCTTTGCTCATTTTTGGGAAGATAAAAATGCTTTATTAGCACAATTGCCTCATACACAAAATTTATGCAATACAGTATTATCCTTGCCTATGCATACAGCTTTAGATGAAAATCAACAAAGCTATATTTGCGAGCATATTGCTAAGTTTTTATTGGCTTAAAAAAGTTGCTAAATCATATTTTTTTTGTAAATTATGTAACCTAAGCTTTCAATAAAAAAACTATTCATACTTACAATAGTATAATTGAAGTGAAGAATGAAAAAATAAATTTATCTTTGCCCAAATCTTTCCAACATGTTTGAACATTTATATCATCAAGGCGATTCGCTTCAAGACAAATCAATTTTAGTAACTGGCGGTGCTGGCTTCATTGGTTCTAATATAGTAGAATATTTATTAAAATATGGCTGCAAGCGTATAGTTGTTCTAGATAATTTATCTACTGGATATTATAAAAATATAGCGCCATTCTTAGCGCAATATTCCAATTTAGAATTTATTGAAGGGAGCATTACAGATTTGGAAACTTGTAAAAAGGCTTGCCAAAATATTGATATTATTTGTCATCAAGCTGCTATGGGTTCTGTACCACGCTCGGTAGCTGAACCCAATGTTACAGTAACCAATAATATAGATGGTTTTGTCAATATGGTATTGGCAGCTAAAGAAGCGGGTATTAAACGCTTTGTATATGCTTCTTCTTCTTCTGTATATGGCGATGAACCTAATTTGCCCAAAGTTGAAGAACGCATTGGCAAACCGCTTTCGCCCTATGCCATTAGTAAATGGTCAAATGAAGTATTTGCACAAAATTTTGCTACTTTATATGGTATAGATTTTATAGGTTTTAGATATTTTAATGTATTTGGTCAGCGTCAAAGTCCTAAAGGTGCTTATGCAGCAGTAATTCCGCTTTGGGTAGAAGCTGCTTTAAAAAACCAGCCTGCTTATATTAATGGAGATGGCACACAAACAAGAGATTTTACTTATGTAGAAAATATAGTGCAAATCAATATTTTAGCTATGCTTACCAACAATAAAGCTGCATTAAATCAAGTGTATAATGTAGGTTGCGGCGGACGTTATTCTTTAATAGAATTGCATGAAGCGATTAATAAAGCGGCCCATAAAACTATGGCGCCTATACATAGAGATGCCCGTGTAGGTGATGTGCAAGACTCGCAAGCTAATATAGATAAAGCTAAAATGCTTTTAAATTATAATCCGCTTTTTGATTTCCAAGAAGGATTGAATGAAACGGTAAAAGCTATGCAACAGATTTTACAAGAGGAGCAAAGGGCTTCAAAAGCTTAAACAAAAACCATACTCCCTTTCTCAAAAAAAATAAATTTTTAAAGCTTTCTATTTCATTATGGATACGAGATTAACAGCCTTTGGGCGTTTACTGAAAATCATGGACGAACTGCGTGAGCAATGCCCATGGGATAAAAAACAAACTATAGATAGCCTCAGACTCTTGACTATAGAGGAAGTTTATGAACTGTCTGATGCTATTTTAAAGGCTGATATGGAAGAACTCAAAGGCGAAATTGGCGATGTACTTTTACATCTTGTTTTTTACGCTAAAATGGGCAGTGAGCAAGGCATTTTTGATATAGAAAGTATTATTAATCAACTTTGTGAAAAACTCATTAGAAGACATCCGCATATTTATAGCGATGTGGTGGCAGAAGATGAAGCCACTGTAAAACGCAATTGGGAAAGTATCAAGTTGAAAGAAAAAGGTAGAAAATCTGTTTTGCAAGGTGTACCACAATCTTTACCTGCTATTGTAAAAGCCTATAGAATACAAGAAAAAGCTAAACAAATTGGCTTTGAATGGGAAAATATTCAGGACGTTTGGAATAAAGTAAAAGAAGAAGAAGCCGAATTATTAGAAAGCATAGCACAACATCAAGCCGCCCCTTCTGAAGCTAAACTAAAATTAGTAGAAGAAGAATTTGGCGATTTAATGTTTTCATTAATCAATTATGCACGTTTTCTAAAAATAGACCCTGAAACTGCTTTAGAAAGAACGAATAGAAAATTTATACAGCGTTTTCAATACATAGAAAATCATGCCCCTAAACCATTAGAAGAAATGTCTTTAGAGGAAATGGACGCACTATGGAATGAAGCCAAGAAAATACAATAATTTGCATCTTAAAATATTCGCCTTATATACTTTTATTAAAAGATTTTCATTATCCTTCAATGATACAATTATCCAATCGCGTACAGCAGCTCGGTGAATCTGCTACGCTCAAAATGGCTCAATTAGCCCGCAGTCTTAAAGCACAGGGCAAACCTGTTATTAGTCTTACTTTAGGCGAACCAGATTATGATACGCCTGAACATATTAAACAAGCAGCAGTAGAAGCTTTAGCACAAGGCTATACAAAATATACACCAGTACCAGGTCTTTTAGAGTTGAGACAAGCGATTTGCATGAAATTGCAAAGAGATAATCAATTGAGCTATAAACCTGAAGAAATTGTAGTAAGCAATGGTGCCAAACAAAGTTTCTATAATCTTTGCAATGCTTTGATTAATGAAGGTGATGAAGTAGCAGTAATTGCGCCTTATTGGGTTTCTTATAAAGAAATGATTGAATTATCAGGTGGCGTACCTGTATATATTTCTGCTGGTATTGAGCAAGATTTTAAAATATCTGCTCAACAATTGCGCCAAGCATTGACGGAAAAAACAAAAATGTTAGTATTTTCGTCGCCTTGTAATCCTACAGGAGCTGTTTTTAGTAAAGAAGAGCTTATGAGTTTTTGCGAAGTTTTGCAAGATTTCCCTAATGTAGTCATTATTTCGGATGAAATTTATGAATATATAAACTTTACACCTAAAGGTCATGTTTCTATTGCCGCTATTGGTAACGAAAACATTAAAGCACGTACTGCTGTTATTAATGGTTTTTCTAAAGGCTTTGCTATGACGGGCTGGCGTTTAGGTTATATTGCTGCTCCTAAATGGTTGGCTGATGCTTGTAATAAAATACAAGGTCAATGTACTTCTGGTGCTAGTTCTTTTGCTCAACGTGCAGCTATTACTGCCTTAGAACAAGGTATGGATATTTACATGGATATGACTGCTAATTTCTTGAAAAGAAGAGATTTATTGCTTTCTTTATTGCATCCAATCAAAGGGATTAAATGCAATTTGCCACAAGGTGCTTTTTATGTTTTCCCAGATATTAGCGAATATATTGGCAAACAATATAAAGGACATACTATCCATTCGGCAGAAGATTTCTGTTTGCATTTATTAGATGATTATTATGTAGCTACAGTGGCAGGTGAAGGCTTTGGCGCACCTACTTGTATGCGTATTTCTTATGCTACTTCAGAAGCCGAATTGCGTGAAGCTTGCAAACGCATAGGCGAGTTTGTTGCTCAAATTCAGGATTAATTTTTTGGGAAAGGGAGTATTGCCTTTGTTCATAAAAAATTGATTTCCAAATACTATTTCTTATTTTTTCGCTATATATTAGAACATGACCGCTAAACACATTGCTGTAGCAGGAAACATAGGTGCAGGTAAAACTACCTTATGCGAATTGCTAGGTACTACATTTAATTGGGAGATTAACTACGAATCTACTGACGATAATCCTTATTTAGCAGACTTTTATGAAGATATGAAACGTTGGTCTTTCAATCTTCAAGTCTATTTTCTAAATAATCGCTATCGTCAAATTTTAGATATTCAACGTGGCGATAAAGTAGTTATTCAAGACCGCTCTATTTATGAAGATGCTCATATTTTTGCGCCTAATCTTCATGATATGGATTTAATGACTGAACGTGATTTTAAAAATTATTTTGATTTATTCAAATTAATGACATCGCAAATTAGCGCACCAGATTTGCTCATTTATTTAAGAGCTGATATTGAGACTTTAGTAAAGCATATTCATAAACGTGGTCGCGATTATGAAGCCAATATGAGTCTAAAATATTTGAAAAAGTTGAATGAGCGTTATGAAAACTGGATTAATAGCTATACAGAAGGCAAATTGCTAATTCTTGATGTAAACACTTTAGATTACAAAGATAATGAAGCAGATAAAGCTTTTGTTTTAGAGCAGGTAAGCCAAGCGCTCAACCTAGTAAAGCAAGAGGGATAGTAGCGGAATCACAAAGCGCAGTTTCTCCCGCATGGGAAGAAACTGCGCTTTGTGATATAGCGTATAGCCCGACGCCTTATAGCAACTTGTCAAAGTTGCTATAAGGCGACTTGCCCCAAAAAAATATATGATAAGAAAACTATCTTTAATTTCTATATCCCTACGAATATACCTTTACTGGCTAGATGAAAAACTTTGATTATCTCAAAAAGGAGGTAAGACAATTGAGCAATACGCTGAAAGCAAACCCAGCCTATTTATTTATTTTTGTCGTACTTTTTTTTATTATTATTTATACGGCAGCTACATTAGGCACATGGATATTTTCTATTTTACCTGGTATAGCCATTTCATATTATATTTACTGGCGTGATAAATATGATCAAGAACCTTATGAAAAATTACTTTTAGCTTTTTTCTTAGGGGCAGTTTCTACTTATCCTGCTATGAAAATGGAAGAATATGGGGTTTATGATTTGGAAATCACGCCTTATACAGACCTAAAAACAACCTTTTTATTTTCATTTTTCGTAATTGCTTTAAGCGAAGAATGGATAAAATTATTATTCTTGCGTGTATTTATTATGCCAGGCAAGGATTTTAATGAAAGAATGGATGGCATAGTATATTCGGTAATGATTAGTATGGGCTTTGCCACCATGGAGAATATACTCTATATTATTTTTAGAGATGGGGGCATGAATGTAGCTATTATCCGAATGTTTACGGCAGTACCTGCGCATGCAAGTTTTGCGATTTTGATGGGTTATTTTGCTGGTTTATGGCATTTTGAAAAAAGGAAAGGCAAAAAATTAATCTATTTATTGCTTACCTTATTTGTACCTTTGGCAGTACATGGTTTATATGACTTTTTCATCTTTCAAGATCTTAGCGATTATTTAATAATTTTCACAGGCGTAACTTTGATAAGCAGTTTATTATTGGGACATTATTTAATGAATTATCATATTTATAATTCTCATAAAGCACAAAACAAAAAATCAAAAATACCTATTTAATATTTTACACCATGATCCAATTCAAATATAAATTTAATTTTCATATTGCTTTAAGCGCACTTTTGGGCTTAGCGACTTTAAATAGTTGTAATCAAGGCGATAAAAATTTGCAAGAAGCAAAAGCTCCTATAAATATGTTGAAAGACCCTGATTATATAAAAATGGTTTATCCGCAAGCGCCTAAAGGTGATGTAGTAGACAATTTTTTTGGTAAAACTGTTGCTGACCCTTATCGTTGGATGGAAGGTGCAGATAGCGCAGACCAAGCACAATTGGCGCCTTGGTTGGATGAGCAATACAAATTAGCTCAAAATTATTTGAAAGCAATTCCTTTGCGTACTGCTTTACAAAAGCGTTTTGAAGCAGTTTGGAATTATGAAAAATTTGGTACACCAAGCAAAAGAGGGGATTATTATTATTATTTCTATAATACAGGCTTACAAAATCAATCTGTACTTTATCAGCTTAAGGATTTGAATAGCGAAGGAGAAGTTATTTTAGATCCCAATAAATTTTCTGAAAAAGGGACTATTGCATTGCAACAAATTGCTTTTTCTGAAAATGGCGAATATTTAGCTTATAGTGTGTCTGAAGGTGGCTCGGATTGGAGCAGCATTAAAGTAATGAAAATTGCTAATAAAGAAGTTTTAGGCGATAAAATAGATTGGGTAAGATATTCTTCTATACATTGGTATAAAGATGGCTTTTTCTATAGCCGCTATCCTATGCCTCCAGCTGGAGAAAATATTTATACTTATAAAAATGTTTTCCATGAAGTATATTATCATAAATTAGGCACTAGTCAAGAAGAAGATATTTTAATCTTTGCTGATAGACAAAATCCAGATAATTTACATACTTTAAGTTTAGTAGATTCTAAAGAATATGCTGTTTTGAGCATAGCACCTAATACAGCATCAAATATGCTTTATGTAAAAGCTAGCGAAAATACAGCTGCTGAATTTGAGGCTTTAGTAACTGAAGCTGCTACTTCTTCTAGAGTTATTGATAATGAAGGTAGCGAATTTTTAGTTTTAACGAATGTAAATGCGCCTAATTATCAATTAGTATCTATTAATCCTAAAGATAGAGCAATCAATAAATGGAAAAAAATCATTCCAGAAGATAAGAATAGAGTTCTACAAAATGTATATTTAGCTCAAAATTATCTTTTAGTACAATTCATGAAAGATGCTAAACATCAATTAGAATTATATACTAGAACAGGTAAATTTGTACAAGCTATTACTCTTCCTGGCGATGACCAAAATGTAAGTATAGGTAGCGTATTTACCGATAAAAAAAGCGATATTATTCTTTTCGGTTGTACTAGCTTTACTAAAGCCAATACAGTATATCAATTTGACTTAAATACTCAGAAAATTAGCGTTTGGAAAGAAACCAAAACCAGCTTTAAAGCTGAAGACTATGTTTCTAAACAAATTTTCTATACTAGTAAAGATGGTACAAAAGTCCCTATGTTCCTTATCCATAAAAAAGACATTTTATTGGATGGCAATAATCCTACTTATTTGTATGGTTATGGTGGGTTCCAAATTCCGCTTTTACCTTCTTTCTCTATAGAGCGTTTACCATTTTTAGAAAATGGTGGCGTAATTGCTATAGCAAATTTGCGTGGCGGCGGCGAATACGGTACTAAATGGCATGATGGCGGTCGTTTATTGAATAAACAAAATGTATTCGATGACTTTATTGCAGCAGCAGAATGGTTAATTGCAGAAAAATATACAGCTAAACATAAATTAGCTATTGAAGGTCGTTCTAATGGTGGTTTATTGGTAGGCGCTTGTATGACGCAAAGACCAGATTTATTTAAAGTAGCTATACCAGGCGTAGGAGTATTGGATATGTTGCGTTATCAATTATTTGGTGTAGGTTTTGCTTGGGCTTATGATTATGGTTTGAGTACAGAAGCTGTACATTTCGAAAACCTTATTAAGTATTCTCCTGTTCATAATGTAAAACCAGCGCAATATCCTGCTACTTTAGTCATGACAGCAGAATTTGATGATAGAGTTGTTCCTGCACATTCTTACAAATTTACGGCTGAATTGCAAGCAAAACAACAAGGTAAAAATCCTATTTTATTGCGTTTGGATAGAGATGCTGGTCATGGCGCTGGTATGAGTACTCAACAACTTATAGAAGCAGCTACAGATAAGTATAGTTTTATATTATTCAATTTAGGAATTAAATAGATTTTAAATTTTGTTACTTAAACTCGAGTTATTCTCTATACTATTCAACCATTTATTTATGCTAGTTGGTATATTGATATTTGGTTGGTCGGTTACAGAATTAATGTTATTTTATTGGATAGAGCCTTTAGTCTCTATGCTTATGAAAGGGTATTTCAAAGTATATATTCCGCTAAGAATACAGCAAAATAAAGCTCTTAGGCGATATTTATGGCGTTGGCTAGGTTTATTGTTTATAGTAATAATATTACAAATTATAGCCTTATATGGTATTATTCAATATAATGCACAGTGTACAAAACCTATGGTTTGGTCTTGGGATTGGTTAATTTTATTATTATTCTTACCTATAATGTATGCTATGCCTATTTATGCACAAAAGCAACAAGGTTTTATGCCTATATTGGAAAATATGCCTATACAAACGAAAATACTTTTATCGCCTATACAAATGATTAGCACCTATATTATTTTAGCTATAAGTTTAATTGGCTTATTTTTAACAAAAATAATTTGGGTATGGCTAATTTTCATGATTATAGGAAAAATGACCATAGAATTACTTTTGTTTAGAAATATCAAAAGAAAAATAAAAGCTTGATAAAAACATTTAAAACATACAACTTTTTTATAAAAAAGGTCATCTAATATCTAAGGTGTTAGGTGACTTTTTAATTTTGATAAAATGAAAGCAAAAGTATTTTAGAGAAGGGCTGCTTTTTTTATTGCTTATCTCAAAAAATCATTATCTTTGTTTGTTTTCTTTTTAGGTTTTTACCACTAAGCCAATAGTAATATTTGGTTATAATAATTTGTTCATTTTCATATGCAGATTTCAGAAGCAGTCTACAAAGACAGTTATACGGATTATACGAAAGCTCCAGCGCCTATTATGCCTGAGTATGCTTTTATTGGTCGTTCGAATGTAGGCAAATCATCATTAATTAACATGATTTGTCAGAGAAATGGTTTAGCATTAGTATCTTCTCAACCGGGAAAAACTAAATCTATGAACTATTTCCAAATTAATAAAAAATGGTATATAGTCGATTTACCAGGTTATGGCTATGCAAAATTGCCTAAAACATTGAGACATCAATGGGAAGGTATGACTGAAAATTATATGCGTCATAGAGAGAATTTAATGTGTGTATTTCTTTTAGTTGATAGTGGCATTCCTCCACAAAAAATAGATATAGAGTTTGCGAATTTATTGGGCGAATGGCAAGTTCCATTTGTAATAGTATTTACGAAAACGGATAGAAAAAAATCACAACAAAATATAAGAGAAGGCTTTTTAAAGAAATTTGAAGCAGCCTTTTTGGAGCATTGGGAAGAAATGCCAAGATATTTTTTCACATCATCTGAGATTGGAGCAGGAAGAGAGGAGCTTTGCGATTTTATACAAGAAATGAATGAGCAGTTTGCAGCAGCTCAACAGCCTCCTAAATAATATATTAGGCTAGTTATTTTAAAAAATTAAAACAAAACCGAACTCCCTTTTACAAAATATTAACTCATATTGATAAAAATTGAATTGTGATAAATTATAAAAGCATTCTTCAGCTTTCTATACCGATAATGATAGGTTCGGCAGTACAAAACATCATTACGCTAACAGATACTTATTTTTTAGCAAGATATGATGACCCTGCTTGTTTTCCTGCCATTGGTATAGTGGGAATTTTCTATTTGATGATTACAACTATAGGCTTTAACTTTACAAAAGCCGGTCAAATCGTAATTGCCAGAAGAATGGGAGAAGGTCAAGAATCGAGTATAGGCAGTATATTTTATAGTATGCTAAGCTTTATTTCGTTAATGGCTGTATTTTTCTTCTTTGTGACTCGTTATATAGCCCCAGCCGTTTTCCCTAGTTTTGTACAAGACCCTGACATTTTGCGTGCTTGTATAGAATATTTAGAAATACGTGCTTTTGGTATTATATTTAGTTATATAGGTATGGTTTTTCTAGTTTTATATACAGGAATTGCCCGACCGATGATTATTATTTATAATGCTTTATGCTTAGGGATCCTAAATGGTTTAGTCAATTATGCATTAATATTTGGCAATTGGGGTATGCCAGAAATGGGTATGAAAGGAGCTGCTTGGGCAAGTAATATAGCTGAAATTACGGCTTTTGTTTTATTTTTAGGCTATATGCTTATAGATAAAAAGAATCGAATTTTAGGCTTATTTGGTCGTACCGCTAGTGCTAAAGAAAAAGCTAAAGAATTAGTTTTGAAGGGCGAAAAGGTAACAGCTGAGAGTATAGAAAACATTAAAAATAGCTTACCTAAAACTACAGTATGGAATTGGGAAATTATTAAAAATCAAATTATTTTATCATTTCCTATTGTATGCCAATCTGTTTTGAGTATTGGAAGTTGGTTAGTTTTCTTTTTCTTTGTAGAAAATCTTAGTAAAGATGCTTTGGAAGCTTCTACGCTTTTGCGTTCTATTTATATGATGTTCATGATACCTACTTGGGGGTTTGGTGCCTCTATTAATACTATAGTAAGTAATATAATAGGACAAAAACAATTCTCTCATGTCATTCCAGCTATTAATAAAACTGCTTTACTATGCTTTATTATGACTATGGCTTGTACAGTAGTATTATTAATTATACCTGATACAATTTTAGGCATTTTAGCAGAAAATGAGCAAATAGTAGCCAATACTAAAGCGCTTATTCCTGTTTTTATACTTATTTTAATTGTTTTTTGTACAGGAAGTATTTACTTTAATGGCATAATTGGAGCGGGTGCTACTTATCAATCGCTCTATATTCTCATAGCTGCTTGTTTAGCTTATATTCCTTATGTTTACTTAACGACCAAAGTTTGGCAAACCTCTTTAAGTATAGCTTGGGGAGGCGAAGTTTTATATTGGTTGGTCAATACATTATTAGCCATTTGGTATTTGCGCTCTAATCGCTGGCATTCTATCAAAGTATAATTTTTTTGGGAAAGGGAGTATGGCATTTTTTTGTTTTTATTAGCAATAGTTTAACTAAAAAAGAAAACTTTCAATCCCTAAATATAGTTAATGTCTTTGTCTGAATTTATGGAATAAATATCCTCAATCACTTTTTATATAAAAATTATTTTTTAAAAGTTTACTACTAAATTTTTTAGATGGAAAAAACCGCCCCAGTTGCTTTTGTAGCTGAGACTAACACTCAAGAACAAGAGGTTGCTAAACCAGTTATTAATTTTTCTCAAGCCCATGAACTGGCTAAAGAACATGGTACTCCACTTTTGGTTTATTCTCGTACGGCTATCCGTGAGAACTATTGGGTATTGAAAAATGCCATGCCAAAAGTAGATTTATTTTATGCAGTAAAAGCAAATTATGAAGACTGTATCTTAGAAACAGTGTATCAAGAGGGCGGATTTGTAGATATTTGTTCTACGGGCGAGCTTAAAAAGACTTTAAACATTGGTTTTTCTGTAGATCAAATGATTCATACACATCCATGCAAAACACAAGAAAACTTAGAAACTTGTCATAAAGCTGGTGTACGTTGGTTTACATTTGACTGTATTGCTGAAGCTCAAAAAATGTTATCTTATAGCAAAGACATGAATATGTTATTGCGTTTGAAAGCATCTGGTGAGCACAGTTTAATTAACCTCTCTGCTAAATTCGGTTGTGCAATCGATGAAGTAGAAACTTTAGTAGACGAAGTAATCGCTTTAGGCGGTACTATCAAGGGTTTATCTTTCCACGTTGGTTCTCAATGTACTAGTACTAAAGACTATTTAGCTATGCTTAAAAGAGCTAGAAAAGTTTGGGATATGTGTATTGAAAAAGGTTGTCCTTTAGAAATTTTAGATATTGGTGGCGGTTTCCCTGCCCCTTACAGAGAAAGCATTATTAGCCTTAAGCAATTTGCTGAAGAAGTAAATCAACATTTAGAGCTTACTTTTGGCGATACTAATGCACGATTTGTAGCAGAACCAGGTCGTGGTATGGCAGCGCGCAACGCCACACTTATTACCAAAGTATTAGGTAAAAATTTACGTAATGGTGATAATTGGTATTTTATTGACGAAGGTCTTTATGGCTGTTTTTCTGGCAAAATCTATGATCATGTAGATTATGAATTAATTTTCGAAGGGAAAGAAGACATGCCTTTAAAACCTTGCGTTATTGCTGGTCCTACTTGTGACTCATCAGATGTCGTATCTAATAAAGAACATTTATTACCAGAACTAGAAATCGGTGACTTATTATTAGCGCCTACAATGGGCGCATATACACACGCTACAGGTGCAGCTTTCTTTAATGGATTACCGCCTGCAAAAGTAGTAGTTATTGACTAATACTTTTCAAAAATAAAGTCTTATTCAAATTTAAAAACCTAATGAAGCTTCAATTTCATTAGGTTTTTTTTTGTGCCCTAGCGAACTATTTTCCAAACAAATAGTTCGCTATTTTATTTTTGGCATCGTATAAAAGTTCCATAGCTTCATTTATTTATTTCATAAATCATTGATAATCAATGATTAATATTCTAATTGTCTTATTC
>X137_Gaur__coassemble_146_pt1 | contig 18602 bp, 16 predicted proteins | sample X137_Gaur__metabat2_high_PE_006 | metagenome-assembled genome bin X137_Gaur | reverse complement strand
CCACTTTCTAATAATAATATTTTTTATATATGGATTATGGCATTAATTATAATAATTGGTGCTATACTTTACTTCAAAAAAAGAAAAGTAGTTACAGCCTAAAATTATAAATTATTAAAGTGTAAATCCGTTTTTTTCGGGTTTACACTTTTTTTTATATTGTTTGCTTAATTTTTTTAAAATTATAATGTCTATTTTGCCAACTATCTAATTTATTAGATAGTTTTGAGTTGCCTTCTAAATACTTTCTATTTATATATTTTGTTCTATTTATGTCTGCTTATAAACTCATCTTCTTTTTTATTTGTATAATTTTCCATTTGTCTTTATTGGCTCAAGATTTTTCAAAAATGCGTCAAACTATTGATTCATTAATTGCTAATGATACTGATTTGAGCGAAATAAAAAACTCTCAACAAGATCGTCAACTCTTGAAAGGAGATATTAAAATAATTGATAGTATTTTACAAAAAGAAAAAAATCCAACTATTCAGCAAAAAGCCTATGTTAAATATGCTTATGCTTGGATGCATTATGCTTTAGAGAATGAAGTAGAAGAAGCTTTTACTTATTTTCAAGAAGCTTTAACTGAATTTAAAAAAGATGCTAATTTGGCTTTTAAAGACCCTCAATTATATTATAACATTTTACATTATTTAGCACATATAGAAAGACGTTATCATTCTAATTATGATGCTACTGAGCAACACTATAAAGAAATATTAGCACATTATCCTAAAGATAGTACATTGAAATATACTAATACTATGCTCATGTTAGCAGTACTCAATTCCAATCAATATAAGTGCAATCAAGCTTTAAATATGGCTTTGCAAGCTATGGAAATACGTAGCAAAAAAATGCAAGATAATGATATAGCTAAAGTCAGTGGTTTAAATATTTTAGGTGCTGTTTATGAGCAATGTGAAGAATATAGCAAAGCAGAAGAAGCTTATCTTAATGCTTTAAAAATTTATAGAAAATATCATCTTGGTAAATATGAAAATAAGTATATAGAGATTATTAATAATTTAGGGGTTTTATACATGCATTTAGATAAGTATGAAGATGCCGAACATTATTTAATTCAAGTACTCAAATACGATGAAAAAATAGATAAAGAAGGACCTACTTATGCTTTATCTTGTCATAATTTAGCAGTGTTTTATGTACAAAAAAAAGATTTTAGTAAAGCAAATTATTATTATACAATTGCTTTAGATTTAGAAATCAAAAATTATGGTAAATACAATTATGATATAGCTTTAAGTTATAAAAATATTGGTGATTTTTATACAAAGCAAAATGAGTTTCAATTAGCTCAAAAAGCTTATGAAGAATGTTTGAAAATTTATGAAAAATTAGAGGTTGAATTACATCAGCAAGAGAATATAAAAATTCTACATGCTATAGCTGACCTTAAAATAAAAGAGAATAATCTTCAAGCTGCCTTAGAATATTTAAATACTATTATTGCTTTATATGATAATGTTGAAGCTGAAGATTATGTTTTGTTTTTATACTTACAAATATTAGATAAAGTCATAGATGTACATATAGCATTGGGCAATTTCAAAGAAGCTGAATCCTATCTGAAACAATCAATAACACTTAATGCCAAACTCCCTTTTTCAATACAAAAAATTGAAGATGTTTTTAATCACAAAGAATGGTATATGCCTAATATTGCAGCAGCTAATTTTCAAAGTTATGCTAGATTAAAAAGGAAAAAAGCTTATCTACATAAACCTACCAAACAAGCGCTTTTAGAAGAAAGTTATGCTTGCATACAAGAGGCTTTACGCATTAATAAATACAGACTTCAAGACTATAAAAATGAAGAAGAAAAAGTACATGTTTTAGAAAAAAATTATACCATTATAGAAGATGCTTTCAAAGTAGGTTTTGCGCTCAATAAACCTAACTTTCAAAATGATGCTTTTATGCTTATGGAGAGTAATAAAGCTGCTTTACTTTCAGAATCTATCAAGGCTAAACAAGCCAAAACGCTTTTGCCTATAGAAATTGCAGATAAAGAAAGAGAATTAATGAGTATTTATAATGATTTGAATTATGCTTTATCTGAAGCAACTTCTTCTGAAGAAGAATTAGAATTAAGAAAAGAATTATCTGATGTTTCTTTAAAAATTCAGGAGCTGAGAAAAACACTTGAAACAGATTATCCTAAATACTATAATGCTATCTATAATGATCATACCATTAGGCTAGAAACTACACAAAGTAAATTGCAAAATCATGAATTATTAATAGAGTATTTTGTTGAAGATTCAGCCATTTATATTTTAGCTATTACAAAAGAAAATGCTAAAACATTTCTTGTTGAAAAATCTAGAATAGCTTTGGCTAAAGAAGTAAAAAACTTCAAAAAATTATTGAGTAATTTTGAATATATTAAACGTAGTCCTAAATCTGCTTATATAGATTATACCAACTTGGCTTATCATTTTTATACTATTTTATTGAAAGATGCCTTGTCCGAATTTCCTAATCATAATAAACTAATTATTATACCTGATGCGGAATTAGGCGTCTTGCCTTTTGAAGTCTTTTTAATGCAAAAAGCGCCTCAAAATACTATTAGTTATCCTACTTTAGATTATGTCATAAAACATAAAATTATCTCTTATCATTATGCGGCCAATTTGTGGGCAAGACAGAAAGATGCACCAATTACAAATGCCCAAAATCATGGTAAAATTTTAGGTATGGCAGGATATTATACTCAATTTAATAATAATCATCAGGAGCTTAAAAGTGCACAATTTTTACAGCCATTGCAATTCGTAAAAGAAGAGCTTCAAGCTGTAAAAGAAAAGTATAATGGCGATTTTTATTTGCAACATCCTACACCTGAAAATGCCTTCAAAAAAATGGCCTCTGAATATGATATTATTCATCTTTCTATGCATGGTTTAGGCAACGAAAAAAATCCTTTACTTTCGGCTTTGTACTTTTCAGATTTTAGTAGCCAAAATGAAGACAATGTATTAGAATCTTGGGAAATTATGCAATTACCTTTGCAGGCGCGTTTAGTGGTTTTATCTGCTTGCGAATCTGGTGTAGGGGCTTATTTGCAAGGCGAAGGTGTATCGAGTTTAGCGCGTGCTTTTATGTATGCTGGCGCATCTTCTTTGCTGGTTTCTTTGTGGAAAGTCAATGATAAAACTACTTCCATTTTAATGGAAAAATATTATGCGGCTTTGGCTGAAGGTGACGATAAAGCAACTGCTTTACAAAAAGGTAAATTACATTTAATAGAGTCTTATTCTGCTAACATTGCGCATCCAGCTTATTGGGCAGCTTTTATTCAAATTGGTGATGATATGCCTATTATGCCAAGAAAATCTACTATATCTTGGATTGTGTTTTCTTTTGGAATAGGGAGTATGGTCGCCTTTGGCGGTTTTATTTTTGTCTACTTGCAAAAAAATAAAAATCTAACAAAAGCCGCCTAATTAAATAAAATTTGTACTTATAAAAAAAAGGCTTAGAAGTATTTAAAACTTCTAAGCCTTTTATATTTTAAGATTCCTTGACTAATCTAATAAATTAGCCTGCTATAGCATTTACTTCTTTAATTTCAGGAATCATTCTTTTTAACATACCTTCGATGCCTGATTTGAGCGTTACTCCTGATGAAGGACAGCCGCTACATGCACCTTGCATAATTACGCTTACTACGCCATCTTCATAAGAAGCGAAAGCAATATTTCCGCCATCCATTTCTACGGCTGGACGAACATATTTATCGATTAATTCTTTGATTTTGCGTACAATTTCAGAATCTTCCCCAGAATAAACAGGTTCTTTCTTAGCTTCCATTTCTGCTTTTACAGCTTCATAACCTTCTTTAATAATTACGCCATTGTCTTGAATATATTCTTTTAAGAATTTTTTCAAATCTAACATAATATCAGACCATTCGTAATTGAATTCTTTGGTAATAGTTACAAAGTTATTGCAAATATATACGCCTTTTACTTCTGGGCGTTCGAATAATACAGCCGCCAACGGAGACCATTCTTTTGCTAAATCTTTATCTGTATCTTTGAAGTCTGCCGTAAGTTTAGGGTAAAGAATACGGTTAGTAACAAATTTTAAAGTTTCTGGATTAGGCGTTTGCTCTGTATAGAGCATTACAGGTGGTTGTTGAGGTGTAGTGTCTGTTGGTTGCATATGATGATATCAAGTTTTGTCTTTTCGTAAATTTTATTCACTATCTTTAATAAACAAGCAAAAGTAATAAATAGTTTTTAATTCATTGCTAAATCCTATAGTATCATGTGCGTAAAAAACTATACTTTTGTATAAAAATACAAAACTCCCTTTTCCTAAAAAAAAATTCAATATACTTATGCAACAAACCAGCAAAATACGCTTTGCAGTAGTAGGATACGGGCATATTGGGCAAAGACATGCTGAAATGATTCATAGGCATGAAGAGGCAGAATTAGTGGCAATTTGTGATATAGATAAAACAAAATCTACGCTTATTCAAGATAAAAATATTCCTTTTTTTGAGCAAATTGAAGCTTTATTTCAAGCTAATTTAAATATAGATGTACTTTGCATTTGTACACCTAATGGTTGGCATGCACCTCATGCTTTACTTGCTCTAGAAAATAGCGCACATGTAGTTTGTGAAAAACCAATGGCATTAAATCGTATAGATTGCGAAAAAATAATCTATAAGTCTTTACAAATGTCAAGGCAAGTTTTTTGTGTCATGCAAAATAGATATTCGCCCCCTGCTGTTTGGATAAAACAAGTGATGCAAGCAGGTTTATTGGGTAAAATTCATATGGTGCAAATCAATTGTTATTGGAATAGAGATGAGCGTTATTACGCCCCTAATGGACAAAAGCATGCATGGAAAGGTACTTTAAATTTGGATGGTGGTACGCTCTTTACGCAATTTTCGCATTTTATAGATATGATGTATTGGCTTTTTGGCGATATACATAAAATTCAAGCGCAATTTGCTAATTTTACACATCCTAATTTACCTTTTGAAGATAGTGGTTTAGTGCAATTCGAGTTCATTAATGGTGGTATGGGTTCTATTAATTATTCTACTGCTATTTACGACAAGAATTTAGAAAGTAGTATGACCATTATTGGTGAAAATGGTAGTGTGAAAATTGGCGGACAATATATGAATGAAGTAGAGTACTGCCATATTAAAAATTATGAAATGCCTATTTTGCCACCTGCCAATCCTGCTAACGATTATGGAAATTATAAAGGTTCTGCTGCTAATCATATCTATGTAATAGAAAATGTTGTAGATTCGCTAAAAGGTAGAAAACCAATTAGCACCAATGCTTTAGAAGGTATGAAAGTGGTGGAAATTATTGAAAAAATATACACTTTAAAATCTAAATAAAATGAGTTATACAAGTTCATTTATTGTGCATCATATTGTCGATAATATCGAAAGAATGGTGCTTATTGGCGATGTAGTAGAAGGTCTTGTTTCGCAAGGCGATAAATTAAAATTAACCAATGCTGCTGGCGACTTAGTAGAAGTTACTGTATTGGCTATGGAATTAGATACAGAATCTAGCCAAGAAGTTGAATATTTCCGTCTTTTTGTTTCTGATGACGAATTCCCTAAAACATGGAATATTGACGAATTAATTGGTAAAAGTTTTGAGATTATTAACTTCGATACAGAAGCATAAAAAAAACGCAAAGTTTTCCCTTATATGGCGAAGACTTTGCGTTTTCTATTTTATATTAACCGAAGATGTTTTTTTGAGAAAGGGGATATGGCATTGTTGAAAAAAGCCAGTGCAAAAAGTGAAAATTCCCAAAAATATAAATCCATCATAAAGAAATCTGCTATTACAAAAGAAAGCAAACATATAAGCAATATTTTATCAAAACGTTTAGTAAAAAATCCAATTAAAAAAGCTAATTCTAAAGCAATAGCCCCTATCCAAAAAAGATAACTATATAAAGGATTTTCTATTAAATATTGCAATACTTGCGCTCTAAAATCTTTGGCATGATCTAATAAATAATCCACATGTTGATGTACTAAAATATTAGACATTTGTTCAAAATGAAATGCAGTTCCTCTTAATGTTTTCCACAAGCCAGCAGAAGCCATTACATAACAAGCATAATATCTAAAAACTTCCCAAGACCAATATATATTTTTATCTTGCTTAAAGCATAAAAATATATTGAGAAAAAAGCAAGCTAATAAACTATGTGTATGATGTAAAGTACTAGTATTATACACTACTACATACAACATATATGCTAAACTTACAGCATAGGCAATATATTTTTGTTGTGGTTTCCAAATCAATAAACTATAAGCAAGCACTAGAAAAATATCTAAAATCCAAGAGATTATAGCACTAGCTAAAATAGTTTGTGGAATCTCCCAATAGTGCAAAAGCCAATACCAATAATCATTCTTTACTCTTATAAATGGCGACCAAGCCAAATCGCTAAACCAAACGCCTTGACTCCATCTCAAAAGCCAAAAAAATAAGAGTAAAGCATAGGCTAAACGCTGCCATTGCAAATAAGGATGTAAAGGAGTAGGTGAGTTCATAAAAAAGATGCAAAATTAAAGCGCTTGAACATGATTAGGCGCAACGCTAAAGATTTTAAAACTTTGATTATTTTTTCTCAATAAATCTTCAATGCGTTGAGCATTGGTATCTGTTAGGAATATTTGTCCAAAGCTTTCTTGATTAATAATAGACATTAAATTATTGACCCTTTCAGCATCTAATTTGTCGAATAAATCATCTAACAATAAAATAGGTAATTTCTTAGCATTTTTCTTTCTAAAAATATCATACTCAGCTAATTTTAAAGCTAAGAGATAAGATTTTCTTTGTCCTTGCGAAGCGGCTTGTTTTACAGGTTGTTCATCTATAAAACAAGCTAAATCATCTTGTTGAATACCTATAGTGGTGCGTTGTGCTAATTTATCTTTAGCTAAAGCTTGTACAAAAGCTTGATACAAGAAATCTTCTAAATTATCATTTGTTGTAGCCCCTTGTAAAATAGATTCATATTGAATATGAACTGCTTCTATATTGCTATTATCTACTACATTTAGCCCTAATACAATTTGTGTATAATAGCTTTGGAAATTTTCAATTAATTCAGCTGCTAAGGCTTTTCTTTGAGTAAAAATATAAGCACCAGCTTCTGCCAATTGTTGTGCATAAATTAATAATAATTCATCTTGTTGTGCAGCAAAAATACCTTGTTTGAGCAAAGCATTTCTCTGTTCTAAAACTTTATTATAAGTGATTAATTTTTGCAAATAAGTATTATCTAATTGGCATAAACATTGATCTAAAAATTGTCTTCTACCGCTGCTCCCTTCTGTTAGTAATTGTGTATCATCGGGGGCGATAAAAATAAGTGGAAAACGACCAATATGTTCGCTCAATTTAGTATAAGCTTTTCCTTCTCTAAAAACTGTTTTTTTGGCACGATCTTGTATAGTATAAGCACAAGCTATACTTTCCAAATTTACAGGACCTTGAGCATTGACGCCAAAATCTAAAGCTTTTACAATAAAGTAACCTTGTATTCTAAAGAATTCTTCTCCTTTTCTAATGCTCGGTTTGTCGCTACCATGAAAATTACTTTTGCACATACTTAAGTAATGAATAGCGTCTAAAATATTTGTTTTGCCCACACCATTCATGCCTACAAAAGCATTAATTTTAGGACTAAAATTCAACTCCAAATGACTATAACTTTTGAAATTGGTAAGGAGTAGCGAATTAAGAATAACCATCTATAGAATTTACTTATTTGCGAATAAAGATTAAATCTTGACCATCAATTACTTTAATAATAGCAGAAGGTGGTGTGTCAGAAATTTCCAATTGTTTATAATTAACAATTTTATCTACTCTTTCTTTAATGAGTGGAGAAATTTCAGCATAAGATTTAGGAAATGCCTGTCCACTAATATTAGCAGAAGTAGATACAATGGCTCTACCAAAAGCTTTTACTAAAGCATTACAAAAAGGGTCACGTGTTACACGTATAGCTACTGTATTATCGCTATTAATTACATCTGGCGCTAAAGTAGTATTAGGGGCAATATTATAAATTACGGTAAGCGGTTTTTCATAATGCTCTATAAGACGCATAGCCTTTTGAGGAATTTGCTCTACATAGTTTTTGAGCATTTCTATAGAGTCTACTAAAAGAATAAATTTCTTTTCGCTTGGTCTTTCTTTAATGGCATAAATGCTATCTATAGCAGTAGCATTATGAGCATCGCAACCTAAGCCCCAAACTGTTTCAGTAGGGTATAAAATGGTTTCTCCATTTTCCAAGCTTTTTACCAAGCTAGGAATCAGTTCTTGATATGGTAAACGGACTTGCATAATATAATTTTTTTGATAAGCTGAAGTACCTAGGTTGTTAATACTTTTATAATGTATTTATTTGGAAAGGGTTTGAATAGGGAATACGGTATTCGCCATTTGTAAAGCTTTGTCAAAAGCTACATTATCCAAGCCTAGGTCTAAGTTAAGTTTGTCTTGAAAGTAATATAACATATTTTCCGTTGGCATGTTGCCAGTAAGGTCATCTTTTGCCATAGGACAGCCACCAAAACCTTTAATAGCACCATCAAAACGTTTACAACCGTTTTCATAGGCTGTAGCAATTTTTGCTTCCCAAGTCTGGGCTGTAGTATGAAAATGTGCCCCAAATTCTACATCTGGATAAGGTGGAATAAGATTGCTAAATAAATAAGCAATTGTTTTGGGCTCAGCAACGCCTATAGTATCAGATAAAGACAAAATTTTAATGCCTAAATCTGCCAAATGATTGACCCAATATTGTACAATTTCTACATTCCATTTGTCGCCATAAGGATTGCCAAAGCCCATAGAAATATAGACAATTAATTCTTTGCCATATTCATCGCATAAAGCTTTAATTTCTTTTACTCTTTGCAAAGACTCTGCTATACTAGCATTAGTATTTCTTTGTTGAAAGGTTTCGGAAATAGAAAATGGATAACCTAAATATTGAATAGTAGGAAATTGGCAAGCATCATAAGCACCACGCTTGTTGGCAACAATCGTTAATAATTTAGTTTTAGTATGCGCTAAATCTAAATTAGCTAATACTTCAGCTGTATCGCGCATTTGTGGAATAGCCGTAGGCGAAACAAAACTACCACAATCTAAAGTATCAAAACCCACTTGGAGCAATTGATTGATATAAGCAATTTTAGTATTCGTTGGGATGAAATCATGCAAGCCTTGCATGGCATCTCTCGGGCATTCAACTATTTTGATATCTGTTTGTTTCATTTAAATAAAAAGCACAAAATTTAAAAATGTAAAGGGCTATTTGGTTGAGGCGCAAATAAAGATGAGTTTGCAGTATTTTATTCGCCAAATTAATGCTTTTTTGCTATTTTTGCAAACTTCCAAATTTTAAATTCGCTTAGTCGCAATAATTATAAATAATAAGATAAAAATCTATGTCAAAAAGGGCACTATGGACTATAGTAGGTATAGTTCTATTTTCAATAGGGACACTAGCAATATTAGTAGAATTGGTAGGCGTACATTTTGCATTTTTAAACTTCCTCAATGCTTTTGGAAGATTAGGTGCATTTACTGCTAAAATACTAATGATTGTTTTAGGTTTAGTAGTTGCAATATTAGCAAATAGTGCAGATACGCCAGATGATGAATTATCGGACGAAGAGAAATAAAAAAAGACACTACCGAGAAGCAATTCTTAGTAGTGTCTTTTTTATGCATAAAGTAAGGAAAAAAATATAAAATAGCCGAAGGCTACCATACTCCCTTTTCCAAAAAAAACTAAAATAAAAAAAGCCTTGTAAAATAAATTACAAGACTTTTAGAGCGGAAGCTGAGGGATTCGAACCCCCGGACCTGTTACAGTCAACAGTTTTCAAGACTGCCGCATTCGACCACTCTGCCAAGCTTCCGTAATGCGTTAAAACATTAAATAAAACAACTAAAAAACACAAGTAAAACATTTGGCGGAAGCTGAGGGATTCGAACCCCCGGACCTGTTACAGTCAACAGTTTTCAAGACTGCCGCATTCGACCACTCTGCCAAGCTTCCGAATGTTTTATGTTTGTGTGCATTGTTGTGATTTAATGCAGTGCAAATATAGAACGACTTTTTATATTGTGCAAGCTTTTTTTGAAAAAAAATTAAAAAAAGCCGTTTTTTTTATAAAAAAATATGGTTTTGAGCCTAAAAATGACCCAAAACCACATTTTTACCCTGTTTTTTTATTTTGAAAAGGGAGTATGGTAGCCTTCGGCTGCTGTTTTTAGAAAGTAAAATCTAAGCGAAGAGAAACATTTCTTGGTGCTTCGAGCATACCTGGGCGTACTGCAAATTCTTGATTAAGCAAATTATTCATTAAAATAGAAATTTTTGCTGCTTTATAAGTATAAGCCAAACGTGCACTGACCATCCAAGTACCATTTTGATGTGTAGCACGATAGTTATGAATGGTAGGATACATATAAACATTATCTAAATAACTATCTATAGCTTCCATAAAACTAAAGTATTGAATAGAAGTACCAAGGCTGAAACCTTTATAAGTGGCTTGTGCATCAGCTTTAAAAGTATGACGGAAACGATATTTCAATACATTTTTGTCTGAAGAAGAACCTTCTTGAGCAATAGTATCAAAGTTTTGGAATTTAGGGTCTAAATAAGTATAGCCTGTCAATAAATCTAATTTAACATTGCCAATTTTACCTTGACCAGCTATAGAGGCTTCCATACCTTTAATGCGTGTATCGCCTACATTTTGTACCCAGAAACCAAAAATCTCGCTATTCATTTGGAATTCTGTCATATTGAAGTATTCTGTCCAGAAACCTGCCAAGTCCAAAAAGCCCATCCAATTGCCAATTTTGAAACCTTGTTTAATACCAATCTCAGAAGACCAACCCGTTTCGGAAGTTAACCAAGGATTAGGATAAACACGAATACCACCACCTGGGCTTGTAGAAACGAATTTTTCTAATACAGTAGGGAAGCGATAAGCTTGACCAAATGAAGCACGTAAAAAAGTACCTTGAGTCAATTTATAATTGGCACCGAAACGCATAATAGGACGAGCGTCTTTAGTATTACCAGCCACTAGACGAGTCATACCAAAATCTATACTATCTGGTGCGCCCATATGATTAGCTTCATAGCGCATACCAAAAGATAAAGTCAAACGGTCAATAAATTTCTTTTCTAATTGTAAATAAGCAGCAAAATTAGATTGCGTGAATTCTTGATTGCTATATACTTCTGCTACTACAGTATTATGAGAACCTACAATACCTGCCGCTACTTCCAAACCTTTAAGTTTTTCGAAACGACGTTGGTATTGATATTCGCCATATACATAATCTGAAGTATTGGTTTGCTGATTGGCATTATTATTATTGATAAGATAATAACGTGCTTGTATTCTATGTCTGTTTTTGTATTTATCGTAATAAGTAACACTAGGGTCTATAGTAAGACGTGTTGCTGTACCACGAATAGGAATAGAAGTAGGATCAGACTCATATAAACGATCGCCTTCTACACGAGACCAAAATAAATGTCTATTCTGTCTTCCAGTATTAAAGTTTGTATTTAAGGCAAAAGTTAAATTATCAGAATAACGATAACGGAAATTAGCAGAAGCACGAATATGATGGTCATAATTTGGCGTAGTATCTACACCACCACCACGCATAAATGAGCTATTATTATAAATGCTCATACCTGCTACTAAATCTAATTTTTCGTTTAAACGTTGACGATGTCCAATTTGTACACCAGCTTCATAAGGTCTATTGGTTTTATCCCACCATTTGTTATAAGGGTCTTTAGGGTCGCCATAATAAGTATAAAAAGTACTAATTTTTGTAACAGGTTTATCAGTTGGATAAGCTGTACGAATATTAATAATACCATTCATAGCCGCAGAACCATAAAGGGCAGAAGCTGCACCTTTTACGATTTCCATTTGTGATATATTTTCTGTAGGTAGATCTCGCCAATTGGTTAAGCCACCATCAGCTTGCATAATGGGCATATCATCCATTAGCACTAATACACGACCACCAGTACCTTGTGCATAACCAGCGCCACCACGAATATCTACTTGGTCATCAATCATAGAAACACCAGGAACAGCGGTTAAAGCTTCATTTACTGCTATTGAGTTTCTATTCGCAATTAAGTCTGGTTTAATAACCTCCATAGATACAGTAACTTCCGAAAGAGGTTTTTCGAATTTACTACTAGTAACAGTGGCTATATTGAGCATAGTAGCCGTTTCCGCTAAAAGAATATTTAATACTCTTTCTTCGCCATCTGCCAAATCCAATTCAATAACTTTAGGTTCATAACCCAAATAAGAAATCTCTACTTTTTGTTTGCCTTTAGGCACTACAATACGATAAGTTCCATCAATGATATTCGTTGCAACACCTTTGTCGCCAACTTTAACCGTGGCAGCACCGAGTTCTTCTTTTTTGACTGAGTCTTGCACTACACCATAAATGGTAGCCGTTTGCGCACTAAGAGTAGTACCCAAAATAAGCATAGACACAAGTGAAAGAAAAATATGCTTTTGCATTATAATTTAAGTTTAGTAATAAATGTATTTACTTTTTGTATAGAAAAGTAAATAGGGTGAAAAATATAGGACCTTTGGTTGAAAAGGAGAGTGTTTAAGATAGTGCAGCATGATAAGATGCTGCTGCCAACTGAAGCGAATAATATTGTTTGCCTCTATAAGATAATGCTGTTTGTACTTTGCTTTTATCTATATGATGTATAAAGTCTAATAAAGTTTGCATATCAAAATTATCGTTATCAATAAGATATACACCTGCTAAATTAGCTAAAATTTCGTCAGTATCGCCTATGCCTTTGCTAGCAATAATTGGCGTACCACACAATAAATATTCTCCTAATTTAATAGGAGAAACGCCTTGCATGCTATAACTATATTGACGAATACCAAAACAAATGTCAGCAGCATTAATATATAAAGGTACTTGTGCATTCTCTACTTTTTTGATTAGTATATTTGCACGATTTTTATCATGAATGAATGGTGTAATTAAATGTTTGCTTGCAGTAAGTATTACAAAAATAGCTTGAGGATTTTGTGCCAAGTAATTATCAAATATTTGAAACATTATATCTGGTCTATACTGTTTACCAATAGAGCCACAGTATAAGAATATTTTTGCCTTTTCTGCTAAGCCTAATTCAGTGCGTAAAGCAGCTAATTGATCATAATCAATTGGCTTGAAAAAGGCTTCATTTTTGCCATTCAATACTATGTGAAATTTATTTTTATCATGTCCATCTTTTTCAAAATGCTGAATAGCTTTTGCCGTACGTACAATAACTTTATCGGCTTTTTGTATAGCTCTTTTTTCAGCATTTTTATAGAGTTTATATAAGAAAGAACTAGTGCTTAAACCTTCAAAATCAACTTTTTCTTCTATAGCCAAACCATCAGCATCAAATACTAATTTGCTATTCGATAATTTGATTTGATTGAGTAATAAAGCAGGCATAGTGCTACGAGGCATTACCCAATCAACTTTATATTGATTCAAATAATTTTTTACTGCAAAATATTGTTTAAATAAACTATAATATTTCGCTATGCTAGCAATGGGTTTTGTAGCCACATCAAAATGTAAATAATGAAAGCCATAATCCGCTGCTAATTGTTGCAATTTTGCTACTTTTTCGGCACTTTGCCAACTAAACTGTAGTATATGAAATTCATAGCCAAATTGGGTTTGCATATTTTTAAAAATTGGAAGAAATAATCCTTCCAAATAATTTGCTTCAGCACCATCCCAAGTAATAAAAGCTATAGATTTAGACATGTTGAAAAAAGTATTTTAATCAGCGTGAAATTTAGGTTTCTAAGTTTTTTTTGAGAAAGGGAGTATGGTTTTTTTTATAAAAATCCTTATACTTCCTCTTCTATTAGAGTCCAATCTTGTACACGTTGTACAGCTCTTTGCCAATAACGATAATATTTTTCGGCTTTTGCTCTGTCCATAGTAGGCAAAAATTGTTTGTCTTCATGCCATTGAGATTTTAAAGTTTCTATATCCCAAAGACCTATAGCCAGACCAGCCAAACAAGCTGCCCCTACTGCTGTACTTTCGGTAATTTTGGGTCTTTGTACAGCTACATTAAGCATATCTGCTTGAAATTGCATTAAAAAATTATTGGCGCTAGCACCGCCATCTACACGCAAAGCTACTAATGCTGTTTGTGCTTCTTCTTGCATTACAGTGAGCAAATCTTTGCTTTGATAAGCTAAAGATTCTAAGGTAGCACGAATAATATGCGCTTTAGAACTACCACGTGTAAGTCCAAAAATAGCACCACGAGCATACATATCCCAATAAGGTGCACCCAAACCAGCAAAAGCAGGTACTACATATACGCCGCCATTATCTTTTACGCTTAGTGCAAAATGTTGTGATTGAGCAGCATTATCCAATATTCTTACTTCATCTCTAAGCCACTGAATAGCTGCACCAGCAATGAAAACAGAACCTTCCAAAGCATAGGTTACTTTATCGCCTATTTGCCAAGCAATAGTAGAAATTAAGCCCTTGGCAGAATATTTTAATTCATTACCTGTATTCATCAACATAAAGCAACCTGTGCCATAAGTATTTTTGGCTGTACCTGTTTCAAAACAACCTTGTCCAAATAAAGCAGCTTGTTGGTCGCCAGCTACACCAGCAATAGGAATAGCTATGCCAAATAAATTAGCTTTTGTATGTCCGAATATATGACTAGAAGGTAATACGCTAGGTAAAAGACTTTCATTAATATTTAAATAATGCAATATCCCCTTATCCCAAACTAAATCTTTAATATTAAATAGCATAGTTCTAGAAGCATTTGATACATCAGTTGCAAATACTTCTCCTTGTGTCAAATTCCACATAAGCCAAGTATCTATAGTACCAAAACGTAAATCTCCGTTGGCTGCTTTTTCTCTAGCAAAAGGTACATTTTCCAAAATCCAATGCAACTTTGTAGCCGAAAAATAAGCATCAATAATCAAACCTGTATTTTCTTTAATATAATTACTCCAACCTGCTTGCTTCATGCTTTCACAAAGTGGTGCAGTACGTCTATCTTGCCAAACAATAGCATTATAAATTGGTTTACCTGTTTTAGCATCCCAAACCACAGTAGTTTCACGTTGATTTGTAATGCCTATAGCTTTAATTTGATGCGGCTCAATCCCTGCTTTATGAATAGCTTCTTGTGCAGTGCGTAATTGTGTATGCCAAATTTCTTCAGCATCATGTTCTACCCAGCCACCTTCAGGATAAAATTGGCTGAATTCTTGTTGCGCCACACTAATAATATTGCCTTGAGCATCAAAAATAATACTGCGTGAACTAGTCGTTCCTTGGTCTAATGCTAAAATCATAGGTAAAGACAGTATAAGAGAGATTTAATAATATTTTTTTGTAATAGGGAGTTTTGCATTTTAATATTAAATAAGTCCTTGCGAGCGACCAGCTAAATTTGCCATTTTATACAATAAACGAGCAGCAACATTGCCGTCCCATTCGCTTTGTATGCCTACTTCTACTACATCGAAAGCCACAATTTTTCTACCCGAAGCTACTACTTGTTTGATAAGGTAGAACATTTCTTGTAATTCGAAACCACCAGCTACAGGTGTACCTGTATTAGGACAAAGTTTAGGGTCTAGACCATCAATATCAAAACTAATATAAACTAATTCTGGCAATTCTTCGATAATCTCTTGGCAAATTGCATGGAAAGTTTTGCCATTATAAGCTGCCTCTTTAATATATTGGTCGAAATAGATTTTTACACGATTACCTTGGCTATGCGCATAATCTACTTCCTCTTGGCAATAATCACGAATACCGACTTGAACTAATTTACTAATATTTGGAATAGTTTCTAAAGCATTATAAAAAATAGAAGCATGCGAATAAGTAAAATCTTCATAAGCTTTGCGCAAATCGCAATGTGCATCTATATGTAAAATACCAAAAGATTGATGGGCATATTTTTGGCTAATGGCTCTAATAAGTCCTAAAGGAGTAGAATGGTCACCACCAATAAGACCTACCAATTTATTTTGATCTAATTGAGCTTTTGCTGTATGTTCTACCCATTGATGTACAGCTTCGCAGGCTTGATTAATCTCTTGCAATAAAGCTGTATTAATAGGCAAATTATTTTCAATATTATGAATATGCTCTTCTGCCAACTGGCGATATTTATCGCTTTTAGCTAAAGTTTCTTCATGGGTAGGCAAAACATAAATACCCATTTTCCAAGCATCTTGAATATCAGCATCATACAAATCCAATTGATAAGAGGCTTGAATAATATTATCTATAGCGCGTGCAGTGCCAGCATTATAAGATACTGTTACTTCCCAAGGCACAGGTAATAGTACAACTTGTGCATTTTCTTCATTAAAAGGTAAGCCAACTAAATTGCCATTTGCCATAGAGCAAGCACTAGGATCGTAATCTTCTAAATTAATCATAAAGTATTGTTAATAAAATCAAAGCGCATAAGGCGCCATTAGAATAATAATGAGTAAAAATAAATGACTATAAAAAGGAAAAGGGAAAACAAAACCGTATTCCCTTTCCCAAAAAAAAATTAAAATATTTTTAAGTGTTCTTCTTCAGGAAGAAAACGATTGATAAAATCTTGCTCGGCTTTGGTGATGGTCAAAGCTAAATGTTTGTTTTGATTGCGTGCTAAAATACGCTGTCCTCTTTCAATAGATTCTTTGACCATACGTGCAATACTTAATCTTTGCTCTTCCGTAATGGTATTATCTTCCAAACAAAGAAGATTAATTTTGAAACCGCTATCTACTTTCAATGCAGGTTCGATTCTTTGTTTTTTGTCCATACAAAAAGGTTTGTTGAATAAGAGAAAATTATGACAAAAATAAGGTTGATTTTTGGCTTCTCTAATATTTTGAATGAATAATTCTAAATATTAACAATATCCCTATGCCTTTTGGCTCCAAATCTAAGTGCTTTAGTATAAATATGCTTTAAAAATATATTGCTATTTTTTAGAGCGAAAAGTACTTTGGCACGTATATAAGGGACTTAGTTTCAAATTATTAAAATCATAAAAATGCAAGATTCTAGCAATATTTTAGATAATATGCGTCGTAGCAATAGCTATATGAAGCGTTTTTTTTGGCTATTATTAGTAGCTACTATACTACAAATAGTAGAGAATATTAGAGTATTGAATGCAAATAATATTCCTTGGCAAAATCTCTTGTTGACTATTTTATTCTCTATAGCAATTACTGCTTTATTACTGTTCTTTTTATTTAAAACCGTGCATGCTAATACAGATTTTTTAGAAAGGAATTCTACAGGCAATTTAGTACGTGCTATACAGCATGAAACTTCTTTTTTTAAAGTGCTAAAAATTGCCACTTGGATAGGATTAATAGTAATAATAGCTTTAATGTGTTTTACTTTATTAATGGGATATAGAACTTATTTTATGTAAACAAGTTGATTCAAAGCGAATATTTATGGAAAATAATGAACTTTTGGATGAGCATATTAGTAATATGCATCCTAATGAAGATATATATATGAATCCTAATGTAGTTGATGCTTATAGTAAAAGTTATACTCAAATATCACATTTATCTAAACTATATTTTGTATTGATAATAGGTAGTATTTTAGCCACTATAGCTATGGGGATTTGGATTATGTTGCAATATGCCGATAATAGTAATATGCCATTAACTGCTTATTTTAAAGAATGGAAATTTATTTTGCTTTTGGGCATAACATTTGTATTAGGAGCAGCTATATCCTTATGGTTTTGGAAACAATTTGATTTATATCAGAAAGCTATGGGCGAATATGTACAAGCACCTTCTATATCACAATTCGCAATAATGCAAACTAGAAGAGAAAAATGGTGGTATTTGATACAAATGGTGTATATGGTTTGGTTTGCTATGTATATTTTACAATGGTTTTTTCCATCAAGTGTACCGCAAGTAGCAGAACAAATTAATTCATAATCTAAAATTTATTGATGGACTTGTATGATTTATTTCATATAAGTCTTTTTTTATATAAAATTGGCTTGATTTTTGTATATTTAATATGCTATAAATAGAAATCTATTTTTTGTATTAAAATCCTAAAATTTTATGTCTTTAAGTTTAAATTCAAAACCAAAGTTTTGTTCAGGTAATACTTACTTATTGGTAGTAGTAATTATTATGGCTATTAATTTTATAATTAGTCTTGTTAGTTTTTTGAGAGGAGTTTTTTCTACTTCTACAATAACAACTAGTAGTGCTAGTATAGCAGTTGGTATGTTATTGGGATTGCTTATTTTAGCTTTTTCTGCTTACTTATTATATTTATTATTAAAATCTTATCAATATTATAAAAGTTTTGAAGAGCAGGAAGATAAGCAAAGTCTTATTGAAGCTTTGAAAAAAGAAAATACTTATCTTAATATATTAG
>X137_Gaur__coassemble_145_pt1 | contig 18697 bp, 10 predicted proteins | sample X137_Gaur__metabat2_high_PE_006 | metagenome-assembled genome bin X137_Gaur | reverse complement strand
AACAAAATAGTTACACCTATATAACCATTCATAAAAAATAAGCAGCAAAAAGAAGCGCTTATTAAAAAATTAGTATTTTAGCCTTAGATTTTTTTCATTATATGCAAAATAAAACCATGTTTAGAAGTTATAAATTGTTGATTGCCATTTGTATTTGCTGCCTTTCATTATCAAATATGTATGGACAAAATGCACGTTTTCGTGGCGTGTATCCTTTAGCTGCGCCTACAGAGGATAGCCAAGTAGAATTGAAAGCTGATTATGAGCAAACGCTGGCGGCGATTTCTGGTGGTATGCGTCTAATTGAAAAAGAAAATACACCAAGTAAAAAAACAGATAATGAAGTAGTCACAAAGCAAGATTTCAAAGTTGAAGTAGAGAAAATGCAAGCTTATGCTTTAGATTTGGCTACAAAATTAGCAGCAAAACAAGCTAATCCTTGGACAGAAACAGTAAAAGAATTAGAAAAATTAGGTAAGGCTATTAAAGGTGCAAAATATAAAGATGCTTTTGCATGGTTGGAAGCTAAAAATATAAAATCTACGGCTGAACAAGAAGAATTATTTTTAATTTGGGCTACTTATCTAGAAGATAAAAGCTTGAATATGCCTTGGACAGATCCTAAAAATATAGATGCTACACGTACTTTTAGAAGTTTAATTGATTATGTTAGCAAAAAATTTGACAAGCCTTATGGTTTGCAAGCAGAGCAAGGTGCTCTTTCTTCTAATACTGCACAATATTTGAGTAATTGTATTGAATTTAGAAAGGAACTTTCTTGGGCTGGTGAAGGCGATATTAATTTAAAAGCAGAAGACCAATTAAGCCTTTTGATTAATAATATAGTCTATTATGAATGGCGTACTTTTACACCAGTTAATGGACAAAGAGCAGCAGGTTTGAATAAAACTTATATTAGAAATGTAAAAAAAGCTGCTTATTATTTGGTTTTAGCTATGAAAAGAGATAATGAATATTGGTATAGCAATCCTATTTTAGGTGAAAATATTCTACAATTGTATAAAGATGCTTTGGCGCAAAAATGGTTAGTAGATGGTTTGCGTGCTATTAGAAAAGGAGCAGAAGACATTACTACAGATTTTTATAAAACTTATACAGGAAGGAATATTTTTTAAGCACTTAAATGTTAATATTTTTTTTGGAAAGGGATTTTTGCCTTGAAAATTTTGTTATGATTACTAAGCTGCCTATATTTGCTTGCTTGGTTTCTAAGTAAAAGGCTGAAATTTTGTTTTTTTAATAAAAAAATAAAATCCTTTTTGAATTATATGGCTTTATTTATTATTCTATAATATTTATTTTATTTTAGAACGAATAGTAAAGCACAAAAAAAATAGTAAAAACCATACTCCCTTTTCAAAAAAATAAAAAATATGAATTGTGGTATGATTTTTTCTATTTAAATATATGCATATAAGATGGTTTGCAATAAAATTAATTTTTAGCGTACAACTATCCTAAGATGCGTCCAAAACTTGTAGGTATGGCGACGCGGTTTAAGTATACCTATAAGCTCTATTTTTCTCGACACTGCGTTTTTTTACAACGTGTAATTTTCACCAAGTTAGCCTTTGTAAAAATATTTCCCTAGATGATGAACGCCTAAAATTCTTTGGTTTTATCCAAATTGTATTAGACGGCCGCTATCGGAAAGCGAATATTTTGGATGGAATCTTATGGTATAACCTTCAAATTATTTTATGCGAATTGAACGAAACATTTAAAGATTTAATTGCTCAAAACTATACATTCCCTCAAAAGAATTTTAATCTTAATCAAGAGCATAATTTGCTTTTCAATGGCGTGGATCTTAAAGCCCTCATTGATGAGCATGGTAGTCCGTTGAAAATTACTTATTTGCCTAAAGTGGGTGAACAAATTAATGCTGCACGTGACTATTTTCAACAAGCTATGCAAGCGCATCAATATGACCAGCCTTATGTATATACTTATTGTACAAAGAGCTCACATTTTATGCATATTGTTGACCAAGTACTAAAAAATCAGGCGCATTTAGAATTATCTTCTGCCTTTGATACTGAAATTGTCATGTCTTTGCATGCACAAAATCGCTTGCGTAAAGATATGTACATTTTATGTAATGGTTATAAAACACCTTCGTATTTGTCAGGTATAGAAAAAATTATGCGTGCTGGCTTTACAAATGTTATTCCTATATTGGATTCTACAGCTGAGCTTCGTGCTTATGAACGTTTTAGAGTAGAGCACATTCAAATAGGGATGCGTATGGCTATGGAAGAAGGTGAATCGTTTGATATGTATAATTCAAGATTTGGCATTCGTATGTCTGAATTGATGGATTTTTATATGACACGTATTCATAATCATGGCAAAATTTCCTTAAAAATGCTACATTTCTTTGTATACTCAGGTATAAAAGATAAGCCTTATTATTGGAAAGAACTTTCTGCTTATATTCAAAAATATGCAGAATTGAAACATGTTTGTCCTACATTAGATGCTATTAATATGGGTGGTGGCATGCCAATTCAAAATTCATTGGATTTTAAATACGACTATCAAGATATGTGTAACAGAATGGTAGGTAAAATCAAAGAAATTTGTGAAGAATCAGGTGTGAATACTCCTGCAATTTTCTCAGAATTTGGCACTTTTACTGTGGGCGAAACTAGTGCTACATTATTTAAAATAATGGGAACTAAACGCCAAAATGACCGTGAAACATGGTATATGGTAGATAATTCTTTGATTACCACTTTGCCAGATATGTGGGCAGACAAACAAAAGTTTATTCTACTACCTATTAATAAATGGGATGAAGAATATCAACGTGTCATTTTAGGTGGTCTTACTTGTGATAATGACGATTTTTGCAATGTGATTTGCGATAATGAAGAATTATGTTTACCTATAGTAGAACCACATAATGATGAACATGATGGAGAGGAGCCGCTTTATGTAGGTTTCTTTCATACAGGTGCTTATCAAGAATCTTTAGGCGGATTTGGTGGTATTAATCACTGTCTTATTCCTACGCCAAAACATATTTTAATTGATAAAGATGCTCAAGATAAATTTACTTATAAAGTATTAGCGCAAGAGCAAGGACCAGATAGAGTTTTAGAAATTCTAGGTTATAAAAATGCAGCAAATGCCTCAGCTACTAGCGATAATACAAATTATGAAAGTGCTTTGTCTGCCATTTAAATCAAAAATATGATGAGATTTTACTTATAAAATATAAGGCTTAATAGCAAAAAAATAAGGGCTCTAGCATAGAAATGTGCTAAAGCCCTTTTTATATTTTACTAATATTATTTAGGGTATTTGAATAGTGTGTCCGCAGCGTTTACAAGCATGTTTTTTATGGTCTGATTTGAAATCGGAAAAAACTAAAGGTAATTGTTTTTCTATATCTGAAAGTGGTAAATATACTTCATGTAATTTGTTACCGCAATGATTGCAATACCAAAGGAAACCATCTATATGTTCTTGAGAGCGTTTTTGCTCAATAACTAGGCCTACACTATCTTTAGGACGTTGAGGCGAATGTGGTGTTTTGGCTGGTAAAAGAAAAATATCCCCTTCTTTAATTTGAATTTCTTCGAATTTTCCATGATTAACAATTTTCAAAACAATATCCCCTTTTATTTGATAAAAAAATTCTGGGGTTTCATTATAATGATAATCAATACGTTCATTGGGACCGCCTACTGCCATAATAATGAAATCATTATTAGGATAAATTTCTTTATTGCGCACAGGTGGTTGTAAAGCGTTTTTATTTTCATCAATCCATTGTAAAAGATTGTAAACATTGAGGTTTGCCATAGTATTAATAGGGGTTAAGGTATTTAAAATAAAATTATATACTATAAATATAATAAATTATTTGAAATAAGGGGATATGGCAAGTTGTAAAGTTTGTAAAGCTAATGAACGTGCATTTTTAGCGATAAAACCATGTTGTAAAAAATAATCTTCTAAAACTACTAAAGCATTATGGAAAGCAAATTGTAAACTATTCATGGTTTTCTTTTGTAAAGCAGAACCATCTTCTAAAGCTTTCATTTTCTGTGTAAAATCTCTATACCAATTTTCTAATGCTATACCATTATCAATATTGAAAGTAGTAGGAATAGCATACAAAGCATTCAAATGATTGTGTGCAGTAGTTTGAAAAGCTTGGTCTGGTTGCTCGGAAAAATCACGACTAATGGTAATTAATACTTTCATTTCAGGTAGAGCAAAAAATGAACCACAATCTGAAGAAATTCTATACTCATCTCTTTCATTATTCCAATAAGGCGCAAAAGCATCAACCATAATATCTGTATGACGCTTGAATAACCAACATGGCACTTCTGGTTCATCTATTACAGCTTCATGCACTTCCCTTAAATGGCGTAATAATTGTGCAATATTTTGATAAGCATAATTCATTTTAAAATCAGAACGTGTAGGCAATTTATAATTTGTGAAAACTTGTTGGCAAGCTTCATTCATCAATTGATTAACCACTTCTTGATAATTATTAACTTGAATATCGCCATTTAAATACATATAAGCACGATATACTTTTGCCAAAGGATGCTTAAATTGTTGTAAAGCTGCATCTGCTTCAAAAGGTTGGCTAGGAATTAAATTAATATAGTATTGCAAAGAATATAATTCTGGCGAAGGCAAAGCAATCTTTTCCGCCAATAAAGTATAATTGAGATAACGCTCGTTATTTTGTGCATAATTGCTAATTGCATTTACTGTATTTTTGCCTAAAATACCATCAGATTTTTCTTTATATAAGCCTTCTTTTGTTAAAAATTGTTGCAATTGTACTACCGAAGCGCGAGAAGCAGCCGTTATATTATTAGGAATGCCCCATTTAGACATTTCAAAATTAGTAACTTTATGAATTACCTTTTTACTCACTTTTCGAATATGAGCATCTTTAGGACCATAAGCTCTTAGACGACTTAAGGCGCTTTGCGCTTCCATTTCATTTAAATAAGTACCTGCAAGAATACGGACTTTCTGGTCGCTCATTTGAGCATATAAGCCACTACCTACCAAATTTTGCCAATCTTGCCACTGTATTCTTTCGTTAAAATTGAAACTAGCCAATTGTATAACATAAATACCATCTTTTTCCTCAATAGCATGCTTTACTATAAATGCATCTTTGTAGCCTTGTGTTTTCACTCTAGTCAAATGTTGATTGGCAGCACCTTGTGTACTATAAGTGCCCATCATTACACGACTAATATTATTATTTTGAGGTTCTTCGAATAAATAACCTAAGTTTTCAATTTTCTTGAAATCTGAATATTTAGGGCTAGCATAAGAGGCAACTTGTATAAAATAAGCTGTTTCTCCAGCGCTTTGCGCATGCAATAAAAAGGCACTTGTTATTAAAAATGCGAAAATGAATAATCCCTTCATGTGTTTTAAAGAATGTGCTTTATTAAAAAAATAGAATAGGGCAAATTTAAGTCTTATAAATTTTAAAATAGCACTTTATATACAAATAATGCTACTTATTTCTTTAGACTTTATAGCTTTTAGAAAGTTAATATGAAGTTTAATGTAAAAAAGTCATTTAATCTAACCGCCATACTACCATAAATATTGTATAAATAAATTCAAAAAAAAATAAAAGCTTCCTTTAAAAGCCTTGCTTTTAGAATAATATGATGTATTTTGCAACAACTTTCTATATTAAAAATAAGAATAATCCCCCTTTTTCAATATATGCTAAAAATGAAGTATTTTGTTACATGTTGTTTGTTAATCCTTACTGCATGTAAAGTGCAAGCTCAAATAGGAGGTAATTATATTTATCAATTTCTAAATCTCCCTGCTTCTGCTCGTATTACAGCATTAGGCGGTAATCTCATTACTGTAAAAGACGATGATGTAGCATTAGCTATAGCCAATCCTGCTGCCCTAAATAGCAAAATGCATAATCAAATTTCTTTTTCTCAAGATTTTCATCCTTCAGGGATTAATTTTGGTAGTTTAAATTATGCACGTCATTTTAAAAATTGGCATGGCACCACTATACAAGGCGGTGTGCAATATATTTCTTATGGCACTATGCAACAAACTACGCCAGAAGGTAATATTTTAGGCGATTTTAAAGCCAGCGAATATTTAATTAATTTGGGGGTAGCACGCAGTTTTAGTGAATATCTTTCTTTAGGAGTTAATTGGAAAACTATTATGTCTTATTTAGGGGGCTATAGTTCTTATGGTATGGCTTTCGATTTGGCGGCTATGTATTCTGATACTGCTTCTCGTGTTAATGTGACTTTATTGATGAAAAATATGGGTTTTCAAATGACGCAATATAGTCCTACTTCTGGTAGAGAAATTTTGCCTTTCGAAATTCAATTGGGTTTTTCTCAGCGTATGAAGCATGCTCCTTTTAGATACAGCATAATTGCTCATCAATTGCAACGTTGGAATGTCCGTTATGATGACCCTGCTTTGCGCGATGCACGCAATATTTTTGGCGAAACACAAGAGCCTTCTAATTCAAAATTTAAAGACGGTGTTGATAATTTTTTCAGACATTTAATCTTTAATGTTGAAGCCCTTCTAGGCAAAAGAGAAGTCTTACGTTTACGTATAGGTTACAATTATATGCATGCTAGAGAAATGCGTATTTCTAATTTAAGAGGTTTGGCAGGTTTTACTTTTGGTTTTGGCGTAAAAGTAAGCCGTTTGCGTATAGATTATGGTTTTGGCGCTTATCATTTTGCAGGTTCTGCGCATCATTTTACTTTGTCTACAAATCTCAATGAATGGATAAAAAAATAAACTTTTCATATATAATAGCGTTACATCAAAAGCATTAATTTTTTTGAGAAAGGGAGTATGGCATTTGTTGAAAAATAAAGCTCCTTACTACTCTTTTATTTATGCGCTCTCTTTAGATATTTTATACAGTAGTTGCTGATTAATTTTGGAACAAAATAACCTAGAAAAAGAAAACGCAGCATCTATTCCCCCCATCAATCCTATGCCTGAAAAAAGGCCCAATAAATATTTATTAATATTTGTATGGATATTGCGCAAGATTAATAACTTGATTTGGGGTATTTTGCGTTTTTTAGTCGTTTTGTGGCTTTTATTTAAACTTCCTCTTGTGCAAAATTGGCTTGCGCAAAGGGCTGCTACTTTTTTGTCTAATGAGCTCAATGCTAAAATAGAAGTTGGCTATGTTGAATTAGAATTTTTTAATAAAGCTATTTTGAAAGATGTTTATATAGAAGATCAAAATGGCGATACTTTACTACATGCCAAACAATTGCGAGCTTATATAGATTTGATTTCTATTACTCAAAATCATATTAATGTCAATCGTATAGAACTTAGAGATGCTTATCTCAATTATCAGCGTATTGCCAACGAAAAAGATTTTAATTTATATTTTTTACTTAATTATTTTGCTGGCACTAAAAAAACAAAAGATCCTAATAAAAGAGGATTGAAATTAAGTATAACAGAAGCTCGTTTGCTCAATACTAGATTTCATTATATGGATGCAGCTGCTGGTACAGAACTTAATGTACAAGCTAAGCATGCTTATATTTTTGCCCCTAATGATTCTATGAATATTCCTAAAAAGTTTATTCGTGCTGATTCAGTTTTTTTAGATTCTGCTACTATTGAAGTTATTCGTTTTCAAAATACACCTTTACCACAAACTGTAAGTGTAAGTATAGAAACTACCTCTACAGGTAAAGATACTATCATAGTGCATCAAGGCGATGCGCCTGCGCCTTCTTGGGATATACGTGCCGAGCGTATGCGTACTAGAGGTGTGGTATTTAAATTAAAAAATACTTTAGCCAAACCTGCACCAGAAAGAGATTTAGATTTTAATGATTTGCAAGTACAAGATATTAATTTATCAGTAGATAAATTTTCTATGTACCAAGGCGATTTTAAAGGTAATGTAAGGCATTTATCTGCTCGTGAGGCTAGAGGTTTTAATGTCTTATCTTTAAGAGGCAATGCTTTTGTAAATTCACAAAGAGTACATATTACCGATTTAAGATTAAAAACACCTTATAGTGATATTGGAGATTTCTTAAGTTTTGAATATGAGCATTATACAGACTTTTATGACTTTGTCAATAAAGTAAAAATGCAAGCCTCTTTTCATAATTCTACTATTGCCTTGAGAGATATTATAGCCTTTGCCTATCCGCTCAAAGAAATAGACTTTTTTAGCACAAATGCCAATGTCCCTATTTCCATAAGTGGCAGTGCCAACGGTATTATTAATAATCTTAGAATCAGAAATATTGATTTAAGAGTAGGTAGCCATACTATCATTAAAGGTAATATGAGCCTTAATGATGTTACTGTAAATGATGCTGGGTTTATGGATTTGCAATTTGAAGAATTACAGACTAGTTATACGGATTTAGTACCTTTATTATCCTTTATAAAATTGCCTACAGAATTGCAAAGATTAGGTCTTATGCATTTTAAAGGGAACTATACAGGGTATTTTAAAGATTTTGTAGCTTTTGGCGATTTACGTACTAGTGTAGGGGCAGCTACTATGGATTTAAAAATGAATCTTCGTCAAGGCATGCAAAATGCAAAATACTCAGGTAATGTTCAATTGCAAAATTTTGATTTAGGTACAGTTCTAGCTAATCCTAATTTTGGTAAAATGGGTTTGCATACTCAAATTAATGGTTCTGGTTTAACTTTAGCGAGTTTGAATACAGCCTTTAGAGGAGGAAAAGTAGATAGTTTTACATTTAAGAATTATATTTATAGGGATATACTTTTAGATGCGCAAATACAAAATTATCTTTTCGATGGTAATTTAGTGATTAATGATGCTAATTTGGAAGTAGAGGTAAAAGGTATAGCTGATTTGCGAGATACTTTGCCTAAAATTGATTTAGAAGGGCATGTGCGTTATGCTGACTTCAAAAGTTTGAATATATCAGAAGAATTCTCTACTTTCAAAATAGATTCTTTTAGAATTCAAGCTACGGGCGATAAAATTGCGGAACTTAAAGGAAAAGCCTTTTTCAATGATATAAATATAGTGCGTTTGGGCAAACATGTCTTTATAGATAGTTTCCTTTTAGTATCTGAAGATAGTATGCGTTGGCGCACACGTCGTATTCCTGGCGATAGTATAAGAAGAGATACTTTAGGTTTAGAAAAGCGTAATTATATTAAAGTGTTTTCTGATTTAGGTACTTTGCGTTTGGCAGGTGCTTATGATATGAAAAACTTGCCTAAATCTATGGCACGTTATATACAAAGTTATTATCCCAATCTTTTCAAAACTTTAGAAAATATAGAAGCCTTGCAAATGGCAAAATTGGTGCAAGTCGATAGTCTCAATCCTATTGTACATCAGCGTTTTCGTTTGCAATTAAATATAGATACTACTTATAATTTTACTCAACTTATAGATACTAATTTTCATTCTATTTCTAGATTGTCGGCTCGGGCATTTTTCAATAGTTTGGATGATACACTGAATATTGAAACTAAAGTAGGTGCTTTAGAATATGGAAATATTTATCTAGCAGATGTGAATATTAATGGTATAGGTTTGCAAGAAAATTTACATTTAGTCAATTCTTTCAAAACTTTAAGGATAGGGGACTCTACTTTTTTACCTTCTTTTAATTTTGATTTGTTGGCAAAAGGCGATACACTGAAATTTGCTACATCTTTAGGGGAATTAGGAAAAGTAGCTTCTAATATTAATTTGGCAGGTAAATTATCTTTTACAGAAAAAGTACTTGAAATAAACTTAGATACGGCGAATTTGTCCTTATTGAACAAACCTTGGTCTATTTCTGGAGATAATTATATTCGCATTGGCTCTAATCGTATAGAGGCTAAAAATGTACGTTTTTCTAATGAAGAGCAATTAATTCAAATTAATACATTAGGCGAAAATGGCTTACATGCACATGCTGAAAATGTTAATTTGAAATGGTTATATGATTTAGCACCTATTCCTCAAATAAAATTAGATGGGTCTTTTTCTGCCGAAGTATATATGCAAGATATTTTTAAACAAAAGGATTTATCAGCGGATATAGTGATTGATAGGCTTTTTATTGATAATCATAGTAAAGATACAGTCAATAATAAACATTTAGATAATTGGGGGAAAACAACAATTCATTTAGCTACACCTAGTTTAAAGGATCCTATACAAGCAACTTTAGTACATCATAGTGAAATTATAGATAGCTTTAATGCTAAAGTAAAATATACACCATTTTGGGCGGTTGAAGATGCCAATAAGAAAAATCACTTGGATATTAAATATAATATTCAGCGTGCTAAAACATCTATGTTGAATTATTTTTTAACAGGGGTATTGTCTAATATTACAGGACATATGTCAGTAAAAGATGGTTCTATAGAGGGACAAATTGGTAAACAAGTGAAAATGGGAGGTATGGGCTATGTTTATAATTTTGGTATGATGGTAGATTTCCTGAATACAAGTTATAAAATAGATTCAGCTTCTGTTTTATTTCGTGATAGAGGATTTTTTATTGTACCTTATACTACAGTAATGAATGCTTTGCCTACTTTACCAAGCGTAGGTGCAGCTGGTGGCTCTAGTCAAAATATTCGCCCATCTGTTCCTATAAAAGATGAAAAAGGACAATTAGCACAATTGAGAGGTGGTATAAGACATACTAATTTGAATGATTTTAACTTAGATTTGCAGTTTATACTTAAGAATAATTTAGTACTTAATACTGCTAAAGGTTCTAATCCTATGTTTTATGGTACAGTTTATGCAGATGGTTTAGTCTCCATGCAAGGACCTTTCAATAATTTGAAATTGACTATTGACGATGCAGTTACTAGAGAAAATTCATTTTTAGTTTTACCTTTAGATGGTCCTGTAGATGTAGATGCTAAGCCTTTTGTTGATTTTGTAGATAAAGTACAACAAAGAGCTGATTCTTTATTAGCTAGTCAAGATGGAACGAATATTCCTAAAATAAGTGCTGGAGGGTTTAGCTTAGAAATTAATACAAGAATTACTGAAGCAGCTCGTATGCAAATGGTTTTTGATGAACGTACTGGGGAAATTATGGAAGGACGTGGGGTAGGTAATTTGCGCCTATCTTATAGTGCTGATGGTGTTTTTGGTATGGATGGAAGTATTGAAATTAAGGAAGGGTCTTATTTATTTACTTATCAAAATATTTTAAATAAGGAATTTACCCTCTCCAATCGTTATAAAAATAGAATTACTTGGAATGGTGACCCAACAGATGCAGTACTTGATATTAAAGCTGAATATAGGCAAAAAGTATCGGGTCTAAGCAACTTGATTTCTGCTTCTAGTTTTGATAATGATACTTATAATTCTATTACACGTTCTGCTGTAGATGTTTCTTTAGGGATGAATTTGAAAGGGCAATTATTTAAACCTGATTTATCTTTCGAAATATCTTTTCCTTCTCTTTCTACAGATGTACAAGCTAAAGTAAATCCTATCTTGAATGCTTTACAGCAAAATCCTAATGAATTGAATAGACAGGTTTTTGGTCTTTTGGCTTTAAAACAATTTTTACCTTCTGAAAATAGTAATAATGGAGGAAATATTGACTTTTTGTCTGGTAGTGTAAATACTATTGGAGAGTTAGTATCTCGAAATTTATCGAATTATTTGACCGATTTGTTAGGCAAAATGTTGAGTAATCAAGATGTGATTTCTGGTCTAGAATTTGATTTTGGAGTTATGCTTCAAGATAAAAACACTACAGATATAAGTAGTGCACGTAATTCTAGTGTACAGTTTGGTGTAGATCAAATGTTATTTGGTAGAGTACGTTTATATTTGGGCGCAAATGTAGATATAGGAAATAATAATATGGGGAATTTGAATGGTAATACTCAAGGGCAAGTAGGTAGTGACTTTAGGTTGGAGGTAAATCTAACTCCTGACGGACGTTTTAAAGCTACTGGCTATAATCGTACAGAGAATAATCTATTAGGGCGTATTAATCGTTCGGGTATAGGTATTTCTTTTTCTAAAGACTTTAGAAGTTTTAGACAACTTTTTAAAGATATGAAAGAAAATCGTATAGCTAAACGAGCGCGTCGTAAAGAAAAAAGAGCGCAAAGAAATGCACCTATAGAGCAAGTACAATTGCCCCCTAAGCCTATAGAAATAGAAGCTGAGGATTTGCGTCTCAAAGATGTGCCAAAAACAGAAAGTACTCAGCCTAAAGTTATAGAAGATAAAACAAATTTTATATTTAAAAATAATACCATAGTCCCTGATTCAAAAGAAAAAAAATCTGATGAAAAAATAGACTAGGTCCTAGCATATATTGCTTGGGTAAGTCCCTAAATCTTAGCCATTTTGTTTATTACAATAATTTTAGAATTGTATATGGAAAGAAAGCTTAAGGTTTAGGGATTTTTTATTTTAAAAATTATATCACCATGTTAAAAAAGCTATTATTTTTGTGTTTATTATCTAATATTTGCATACTGACTAGTTGTGAAATTGCAAATGAACGTTTATCCAAAAAGCTAATTCAGAAAGGTGGTACATGGGATATAGAGCTTATTAATTGGAGTAGAGTACAGCGCGGATTGGTGGATAGTATATCTAGTGGTACGGCTAGGTCAGGTATGTTTAAATTTCATTCTAATGGCAATGTACAGTATAATTATCCATTTTTAAATGCTGAACGTAATGGTGTTTGCACATGGCAGGCTGCCGAAACTCAATTGATTATTGATTATGTTGATTTACCAGATATACCTTTTCCTTTATTAAGTGTGGTATATGATATAGAGCATGTAAGTAATAATGAAATAATTTTATCTACTACAGAATCGTATACTGATGAACTTAATCATACAATAAGTAATACAGTTAGCATTGAATTGAAGCGAAGAAACTAAAACTTATAAAAAATGTCTAAAACAAATATTCCTAATAATACAGAGTCGGTTGCGATTTTAGAGAAGTATGCTCAAAAAAGTAGACAATTTACTATAAATGATGCTGCATCTATTACAGGGGTTCCTTTATTGGAAAGTGAATACGCCATTAAAAATTTAATGGAGAAATATGATGTAAAATTAAAGGTTACAGAAAATGGCGACCTTATTTATGATTTTGGCAATATGCATAGACGTAATGCTAAATCTTTTAGCGAGTATTTTGCTGACTTCATGTCTTGGTTATGGACTGCCTTTTCTTATGTCTATAAGTTTACTATTTCTATAGTTTTAGTGGTTTATTTTATCGTATTCTTAGTTTTACTTATAGGCTTAGCCATGGCTTCTATGGCAGGAAATAATGAAAATGATAATAGAAGTAGTAATAATGGTGGAGGGGTTTTAATCTCTATGATTGTGCGTACTTTCTTGGATATTTTTATGTGGAATAGATTTTATGCGCCTAGTGTATATTATACTACGGATAGATATGGTTATACTTATCCACATTATAATAATAGACCATCGGCTATGAATACTAAAAATGATGGTAAAAAGGGCTTTATTGCTTCTATTTATGATTTTGTATTCGGTCCTAAGCGTGTAGAAATAGATCCTTTAGCCAATAAACAAGAAGTGGCTAGTTTTTTGCGTAAACATAAAGGTATTATTGTGACATCTGAATTACAAGCTTTAGCAGGTTGGAAACGTGATGAAGCGGATATTTTTATGACAGAATGTTTAGCCCATTTTGATGGACGCGCTGAAGTATCTCCCAATGGTACTTTATATGGTGACTATATAGAATTAGTACGTGCTGCCAATAGAACAGGCGAAGCTCCAATTATATATTATTGGGATGAATATGAAGCGCCTTATGAACTTACGGGCAATACAACTACTTATAATGTCATTATTATTTTAATGAATATTTTTAACTTAGTAATGTCTATAGTACTTTTAGGGGCTTTCTATTCTGAAGAGGCAGCCGCACAAGTAGGTTTTAATTTAAGTAGTGTAGCTTTTTTAGGCTGGATTCCTTTGGTGTATTCTATGCTTTTCTTTATGATTCCTTTATTTAGATGGATAGGAATAGCGAAAAAGAATAAACAACAGCATCAACATAATATCCGTAAACGCCTTATGAAAGTTATTTTCCAATCTCAAAATCCTGTTATTTCTTTACAAACCCTTTTAAATGCGGCTAATCAACGTAAAAAAGGTGAAGAAGAATTGGATGAAGCTACAGTTAAAGCAATTATGGAAGATTTGGTTTATGATCTTAAAGGTGAATTAATTATTGATCCTCAAACTGCTGAATTAAAATATGATTTTTCTGAATTAGATAGAGAATTAGCAGATGCAGAAGAGGCGAGAAATGATAAAAATCGCGACAATAATATAGGTAGAATCATTCTCAATACTTAAAATCTTTTGAGTATTTAAATTTATACTAACTGTCATTTTTCTTTTATAGAAGAATGGCAGTTTTTTTATTATATTTTTTTTGGGAAAGGGAGTATGGTATTTGTTTATAAAAAAAGGTTGATTTATAAGCGTAATTTCTACTTATAAATCAACCTTCTATTTAGAATTTAAAATTCCAAGTTACTGTAGGAATAATAGGAAATAAAGCTATAGATTTTGCTACAAATCTTTGCGGAATTTGTGCATCTTCATTAGCATATTCTGCATCAATATAGATTAAAAATGAATTTAAACGACTATATACATTATATATACTAAAAGTTAAATCACTCTTTATTTTTTTAGGGTTTTTAGTATGCAAATTCCAAACTAAACCTAAATCTAGTCTATGATAAGCAGGCATTCTAAATGCATTTCTATCAGAATATACAGGTATAAAATTATAAGGATTGCCACCTATATAATCTGTATGTATATAACGTGAAGTTGGTAGGGAAATAGCATTACCTGTACCATATACCCAAGTAGCGCTCAAAGTAATAGGTGCTTTTTTGAAATCATACATGACCACTATAGAAAAATCATGTCTTCTGTCATATTTTGGTGAAAATTTTTTGCCTTGCATAATATCAGGAAAAGAACGCCATGCACGAGAAAGTGTATAACCAATCCAACCATGCCATTGTCCTTTTTTCTTTTCCAAATACATTTCTATACCATAACTGGCTCCTTTTCCAAAAATAAATTCATTATCTAAGCGACCATTACCAGTAAGATTAGCGCCATCTTTAAAATCAATTTGTTGATGTAACCATTTATAATAGCCCTCTACAGAAAGATAATAACTATCATTTATACCATATTCATAACCTAAAGAAACCAAATCCGAACCTTGTGGTTTTATTTTCTTAGTAGAAGGATACCAAACATCTGTTGGGAAAGCTGCACCTGAAGAAGATACTAAATGTATAAACTGATTCATACGTGCATAATTGGCTTTAAGCGACATTTTATCATTAATGGAATATTTAGCCGAAATACGTGGCTCAATTCCTCCATAAAATTTTTTATCATTAACAAAGCCAGCTAAACGCAAACCTATATTTAATTTAAATTTTTCCGTAATGCTCCAATCATCATTAATATACAAAGCAAAATCCCCTGCATAATAAAAATTACCTTGGCTTTCATCCAAATCATCATCATTAGCATTGTAATCTAAGTCATTGACTTTAAATTTATGATGTATAGCATTGGCACCGAATTTAATAGTATGTTTATCATTAGGAAAATAAGAAAATTCAGATTTTAAATTAAAGTCACGAATCCCTGACCCTAAACCTAAACTAGCATCTTCAAATACAGTAGAGATTTTATAATTATAATCTGAAAAAGAAAATACATTATTCATAATTAAATCTTTATGAATAGTACGTACCCAACGCAAAGATGCTGCTGTATTACCCCAGTCAAATTTAAAACCAAAATTATTGCCTTTATAATCAAAAAAGTCTCGACCTAAAAAGCCACTAATATATAATTTATCTTTGCTCGAAATGGTATAAGTAATTTTGCCGTTCAAATCTAAAAAGTTATAACCTGGTATTTTAGTCCAATTAGGATTATCTTTATTAGCTTTATTAAACAATTCTGTAATTAAATCTATATAAGTGCGTCTTGCCGAAAATAAATAAGCAAGCTTTCCCTTTTTTAATTTTATAGGTCCTTCTATGGTTACTCTTGAAGCAATTAAACCAATACCACCGCTTATAGAAAATTTATCAGCATTGCCATCTCTTGTCGTTACATTCACTACTGAAGATAATTTGCCGCCATATTGAGCAGGAAATCCAGCTTTGTATAAAGTAACATCTTTTACTGCATCCGAATTAAAAGTAGAAAAGAAGCCAAATAAATGAGATGGATTATAAATAGGTGTTTCATCCAAAATAAATAAATTTTGGTCAGCTGTTCCCCCTCTTACAAAAAGCCCTGAAGTACCTTCGCCACCAGATTGTACGCCAGGTTTTAATTGTAATACTTTTAATACATCTACTTCGCCAAACATAACAGGTATTTTCTTAATTTCCTCTGCTGTAAGTTGCACAGTGCCCATTTGAGTAGAATTCAGACGTTCTTTATTGCCATCAGCCTCTACTTCAATGGTGGTAAATTCTACGCCAGTATTCATAGCTATATCAATAGTAGTATCTTTTTGAGGAAAGAATCTTATACTTTGATTACTAAAACCTACATAAGAATATTCCAAAGTAAGCGTATCTATAGGAGCATCTATATTTAAGCTTAAAGTATATTCTCCGTCAAAATTTGTAATTACTCCTATAGATTTTTCTTTACAAAATATATTTGCACCTATAATAGCTTCTTTATTCTCTTCTTCTATAATTTTTCCCTGAATGGTAATTGTATTTTGTGCCAAAATACTTCCATTGTATAACATAAACAAAAAGGATAAAGAGTAGAGCGTTCGCATACTGTTGTAAGATTAGTGAAAAAGAAAATCAAGGATAAAAAGTCTAATATCTATTGAAGGGCATTTATAAGCCGAAAGTTAAATAAAAATATATAAAAAAAAGACTATTCATAAGTCCGAAAACTTATAAATAGTCTTATTACGTTTTATATTAGAAAATGGCTGATTTTTAACCAAGTTATTTTAAACCGCCAATCATATCTTCAGGACGAACCCAAGCATCAAATTCTTCAGCAGTAAGATAACCTAAAGCTATACCAGATTCTTTAAGTGTTGTACCTTCTTTATGTGCTTTTTTAGCAATTTCTGCTGCTTTGTCATAACCTATCTTAGTATTAAGAGCAGTTACTAACATTAAAGAATTATCTAAGTGACGTTGAATTACTGGATAATTTGGCTCAATACCAATTGCACAGTGGTCATTGAAACTTACACAAGCATCGCCAATTAAACGAGCAGACATTAAGAAGTTGAATATAATCATTGGTTTGAATACATTCAATTCGAAGTGACCATTCATGCCACCAATGTTAATAGCTACATCATTACCCATTACTTGAGCCATAGCCATAGTCATAGCTTCAGATTGAGTAGGGTTTACTTTACCTGGCATAATTGATGAACCTGGTTCATTTTCAGGAATAGTAATTTCACCAATACCAGAGCGAGGACCAGAAGCTAAAACACGAATATCATGTGCAATTTTGAAAAGTGCTGCTGCTGCTGTTTTAAGTGCACCATGACCAGCTACTAAAGCATCGTGTGTAGCTAATGCTTCAAATTTATTTGGAGCTGTAACGAATGGGAAACCACTCAAATTAGCAATATGTTCTGCTACTTTTTCAGAATAACCTTTTGGTGTATTCAAGCCTGTACCTACAGCAGTACCGCCTAATGCTAATTCTGCAATGTGTGGTAAAGTTGCTTTAATATTATTGATAGCATATTGCAATTGTGCTGCATAGCCAGAAATCTCTTGACCTAAAGTAAGTGGCGTTGCATCCATTAAATGCGTACGACCAATTTTCACTACATTCATGAAAGCCGCAGCTTTTTCTGATAATGTTTTGTGTAATAACTCTAAACCAGGGATTGTTGTTTCTACTAAGATTTTATATGCAGCAATATGCATTGCTGTAGGGAATGTATCATTAGAAGATTGAGATTTGTTTACATCATCATTCGGGTGTATAGCTTTTTTATCATCTGTCAATTGACCACCTAAAATAACATGTGCACGATTAGCGATTACTTCGTTTACGTTCATGTTACTTTGTGTACCCGAACCTGTTTGCCATACCACTAATGGGAATTGGTCATCTAATTGACCAGCTAAAATTTCATCACAAACTTTAGAAATAATATCAGCTTTATCTTGGCTTAATACACCTAAATCTTTATTCGTAAGCGCTGCTGCTTTTTTCAAAATTGCGAATGCACGGATGATTTCTACAGGCATTGTTTGACCACCGATTTTGAAATTTTCTTTACTGCGTTGAGTTTGTGCAGCCCAGTATTTATCAGCAGGAACGTCTACGTAGCCGATAGAGTCTTTTTCTTTGCGGAAGCTCATATTCTTTGTTCTAAAATATTATTAATATAATGAAATAAGGTTGTAATCCATATTATATAACAAAATAAATTCAAAAAGGCTTATTTTGTTTGTGCAAAACTGCATTTTTTTCTACTAATATGCAAGAAATTTTGTCAATACTTCATCCTTACTATATTTTATGCCTACTAAAGCAATGAGCTATTTCTAATTTTATTTTTTTTGAAAAGGGAGTATGG
>X137_Gaur__coassemble_144_pt1 | contig 18703 bp, 13 predicted proteins | sample X137_Gaur__metabat2_high_PE_006 | metagenome-assembled genome bin X137_Gaur | reverse complement strand
GAAGAAAACGATGCTGTACAAACACTAATAGAAAAATTCGGATTAGATTTTAAAAACAAATAATACTTTAGTTTTGACTACATTTACACAAGAATCAAATACTCCGCCTCAACCATTGCGCACTATTTGGCGCAATGCACAAGCAAATAAAATAATGGTTTTAAATCAAACCTTATTGCCACATGAAGTAAAAGTAGAAACGCTTATTAATGTAAAAGATATTTACACTGCTATCAAGGAAATGATAGTAAGAGGCGCACCCTTAATTGGTGCTACTGCTGCTTATGGCGTTTATTATGCTTTTAGAGATAATAGAGATTTGCAGGGCGTAATGCAAGATGTAGATTATTTGCGTAGTTCTAGACCTACTGCTGTCAATTTATTTTGGGCTATAGACCAAGTACTTGCAGCCACTCAAACAGCAAATACACTAGAAGAAAAAGCAATTTTAGCTTTGGCTGCTGCCGATAAAATTGTTGAAGATGATATAGAAACTTGCCGTATGATAGGTGTACATGGTTTACCTATTTTGCAAGCTATAGCTGAAAAGAAAAAAGCTCAAGGCTTAGACCCTCGTATTAATATTTTAACGCATTGCAATGCAGGCATGTTGGGTTGTATTCGTTGGGGCACTATTTCTTCGCCTATTTATCAGGCTAAAGCTTTAGGTTTAGATGTACATGTTTGGGTAGATGAAACACGTCCTCGCAATCAAGGTGCCAATCTTACGGCTTTTGAAATGGGACAGCATAATATACCTCATACACTTATTGTAGATAATACAGGCGGTTTATTAATGCAAAATGGTATGGTAGATTTAGTTATTGTAGGTACAGACCGCACTACACGCAAAGGCGATGTAGCCAATAAAATTGGTACTTATCTCAAAGCTTTAGCAGCTAAAGATAATAATATTCCTTTCTATGTAGCCTTGCCTTCTACCACTTTAGATTGGACGATTAGCGATGGCTTAAGAGAAATTCCTATTGAAGAACGTAGCCAAGATGAAGTGCGTTATACAGTAGGTAAAACTGCTAGTGGTAGTATTGAACCTGTTTTAATTTGCCCTGAAACCACTCCAGCCTTAAATTATGGCTTTGATATTACTCCTGCAAGATTAGTAACAGGTGGCTTTATAACGGAGCGTGGCGTTTGCCAAGCAAGCGAAGCAGGACTGCTTTCTTTATTCCCAGAGCAAAAAATATAATATATATACTAAAGCATATATGTCCTTATGGATATATATGCTTTTTTTATGCCATTGTGTTAAACTTTTTTAATAAAAAAAATGTTTGTCGCATAGTATCTTTTTGAAAATTCTTCGTATAAATAGCAGAAAAGAAAGAAATTCAATAAAAAAATTTCATTTTTTCTTAAAAAATACCATATCCCCTTTTCCAAAATTAAAATATTTGATTATCTTGAATTTAATTCAAGTCTTTTTGTAAAGAAGGATTTTTCAAGAAAATATTAATAGAACTATAGAAAAGGTTTTGAAATAGGGAATTTTGCCTATTGCTTTTTTTCTATTTTTTTATTATCTTTACATCCCCCATTACCAAACAAATTGAACACTTTAAAAGCTTGAGTTAAAATTTAATGACTAACCAATTTAATGATCCACGCGACCCAATTATGCAGAAATATAAGTATCGCGATTTGAAAGTGTATAATTCTGTTGAGTGGCTTGCCGATAACAAGAAGAAATATCGTCAAGTATTTGACCGTTATGAAACTACGCATATCTTCGCTGAATTATCGTTTTACAATAAATTATTTGATGTAGAGGATTGGGATGTCAATATCAATATCAAATGCTTTGCTGCCAATAAAAGCAATAAAGAAATTTGCGACCTTAATTATACCAGAAAGGTTAGTAAATATGATCACATTTTCTATTTAAGAGAAGGATGGGGTAATAAAAAACTAGGCGCCTTTTGGAGAAAAGGTATGTATTATTGGGAAGCTTATATTGATGGAGAAAAAGTTGACACAAAGACTTTCTATATAGAAGAAACTTCTAAAAAGCAATTAGACCCTAGTGCTTATATTGAGTTGCGCTCTTTGAAGCTTTATGAAGATGATTATGATAATAATAATCAAGATAATAGAGTTTTCTATAAGACTTTCTCGAAGACACAAACCCGTTATATTTATTCTCAAATTATTTTAGATAATAAATTGCGCGAACAACAATGGCATTGCGAGCTTATTGTAAAATTCTTTAATGGTGCAAGACAACTTAAAGGACAATATACTTCTTTATTGGCTGTAGAACCAAATCAAGAAACAATACAAGTAGATGCACGTTGGGGTTCTAATATTAGAGGTTCATGGACTGAAGGCAATTACACTGCCGAAATCATTTTCATGGATCAGCTTTTAGCTATTATCCCTTTTGAAGTAGGCGATGATTTTGTAGAAGGCATTGCAGGTACTGTATTACCTAATCAATATATGCCTGTAGTGATTGCGCATGATACAGCTGAAGAAGAAGAAGATTCTTTTGACTTTGTAATGAAAAGCCTAGACCAATTGACAGGCTTGGAAGAAGTAAAAAAGAAAATTAGAGAACATGCTGATTATCTCAAATTTTTACAATTGCGTCGTGAAAGAGGTTTTGTAGAAAAAGATGAAGTTACAGTGCATGCTGTATTTAGTGGTAACCCTGGTACAGGTAAAACTACTGTAGCCAACATGATGGGTAAACTTTATAAGAATATGGGACTACTTTCTAGAGGGCATGTTCATGAAGTAGACCGTGTAGATTTAGTAGGTGAATATATAGGACAAACTGCGCCTAAAGTAAAAGAAGCTATTGAAAAAGCTCGTGGTGGTGTTCTCTTCATTGATGAGGCTTATGCATTGGCTCGTGCTAATGATGATAGTAAAGACTTTGGTCGTGAGGTTATAGAAATTCTTATTAAAGAAATGTCTAATGGTCCTGGCGATTTAGCTATTATTGTAGCAGGTTATCCTAAAGAAATGAAGCATTTCCTAGAATCTAACCCTGGTTTAAAATCTCGTTTCAAATTAAATTTTGATTTTGCAGATTATATGCCAGATGAGCTCATGGAAATTGCAGAATATACTTGCGAGAAAAAGAATATTTCGCTTAGTCCTGAAGCTAAAGATTTACTCAATGAAATTGTAATTGAATCTTATAGAAATAGAGATCGTACTTTTGGCAATGCTCGTTTTATTAATGATATTTTAGATAAAGCTAAAATGAATTTAGGTTTGCGCATTATGCAGATGCCTGCACCAAGAGCAGCCACTAAAGAAGAACTTACTATTCTTTCTTATGAAGATGTCAATAAAGTTGAAATTGAGCGCCCAAAACGCATTCCTAATTTGCCAATTGACGAAAAACTACTCAATATAGCTTTACATGAATTGAATCACTTGATTGGTATGAACAATATCAAACAAGAAATCAATGAAATGGTACGCTTAGTGCGTTTCTATCGCGAAAGTAATAGAAATGTATTGAATAAATTTTTCTTGCATACGCTCTTTGTAGGCAATCCTGGTACAGGTAAAACTACTGTAGCACGCATTCTTACCAAAATTTATAAAGCTTTAGGTATTTTAGAACGTGGTCATATGGTAGAAACAGACCGTCAAGGTTTAGTAGCTGGTTATGTAGGACAAACTGCCATCAAAACTAGTGAAAAAATTGATGAAGCTATGGGCGGCGTACTCTTTATTGATGAAGCTTATGCACTTACAAGCGGCGTTAGCGGCAATATGGGCGGCAGCAGCGATTTTGGTAATGAAGCTATTCAAATTATCCTCAAACGCATGGAAGATTCTCGTGGCGAATTCTTTATCTTTGCAGCAGGTTATCCAGATAATATGGAAGCTTTCTTAAAAGCCAATCCAGGTTTGCGTTCTCGTTTTGATAAAATCTTGAAATTTGAAGATTATTCAGCTGATGAATTATTAGAAATTGCAACATTAATGATTCAAGATGAAAAATTAACTATCAATGAAGAAGCTAAAAATCACTTAGCTGCATATTTACACTTTATCTATAATGGTAGAGATAAGTATTTTGGTAATGCTCGTGATGTACGCAATGTTATTAATGAAGTTACTAAAAATCAAAGCTTACGTTTGGCGGCTATTCCTCTTGAAGAAAGAGATGAAGCCATGTTAAATGTAATTACTTACGAAGATGTTGCTACATTGAAATTAAGTCATGACGATTCTGTATTCAATAAGAAAACAATTGGTTTCCGTTCTGAAAGTGGACGTTAATACCATATAGGCTTAGCCTAAAAAAAGCGCGTAGAATATATTACTATTCTATGCGCTTTTTCTATTATAAACACCTAATATATATTAATAAAAAAACGTATAGCCCTTTGCTAAGACTATACGTTCTATATTTATGAAAAAACAAAATACCGAACTCCCTTTTTATAAAAAACTTAACTTAATATAGCTTTTTATTTTTTTATTTTTTTGGGAAAGGGAATATGGTTTTATTGTGTTTTTAAAGGTTTGATTTTATTCCAGTAAATTGCTAATGAACCTCCAGCTATAGCATGCCAAATACTCCACCAAGCAGCCACTAAAGCAGCTCCACCCATATCAGGGAAAAATTTAAGCGCTAATAATAAACCTAAGCCAGAATTTTGAATACCTGTTTCTATAGAAATAGTACGACAATCTCTTTCTGATAAGCGTGCTGATTTTGCCCACCAATAGCCTGTAAAAAATGCTAAAACATTCTGTAAAATTACAATAAGTGCTACATAATGAATGTAATCTAAAAAATTACGCCAATTAGCTATAAATGCACCAACTGTAAGTGCAACGAAACAAAAGCTGGCTATTTTTTTAATAATTCCCTTATATTTATTGACAAAATTAGGGAAAATACGCTGAAAAATTAAGCCTACAATCATAGGAATGACTAAAAGTATAACTACACTAGAGGCTAAATCCCAAAAAGAAAGCGAAACTTCATTAATTAAAGCAGCAGTTTCTGGTGTTTTAGATGCCCAAAATTTAAAATTTAAAGGTATAGAAATAACTGCCGTTAAAGTTGATATAGCTGATAACAAAACCGATAAAGGTGTATTACCACCAGCCATATGACTTAAAAAATTTGACATGTTTCCACCTGGGCAAGCCGCCAACAAATACATTCCTAATATAGCACTAGGATATAAAGCAAAATCTAAGCTCAATAGTAAAGTCACTAACAGAAAAGTAAGCGCTGGAAACAAAATAAATTGCGCCAAAACACCCACACTTACAGCTTTCCATTGATATACTATAGAACGAAAATCTTTGACTGAGGTATCAATTGCAATACTAAACATTACAAATGCTAAAATTACTTCTAGTGCGCCTTGTGCAGACTCATTAAAGTGAATTTGGATACTATCTATGTTCATTTTATCTATTCATTTTTGTCGACATGCTATTTTAATATTATAAGTATTAAAATATGCCATGCTAATTGTATACCCAAGCCATAATCGCTACGATTGGATATGATGTTAAAGATTTTAAGCAACTGCACTTATTTTGACATCATCAATTTAATAAAGCATACAAAACGACATTTTAATTTTACTATTAAAAAGTAAATAATATATGCCATACTTCTTTTTATTTTTTGAGAAAGGGAGTATGGCATTTTTTTTATTTAAAATAAAAATTATTCTAAAACCATAAATGTTGTACGACGATTGGCTTGATGCTCCTCTTCTGTACAAGTTTCACATTTACAAGTATTGCTAGGTTTGCTTTCGCCATAACCTTTAGCTACTAAACGATCTGGTGCAATATTTTTACTTTCCAAATAACGTACAGCAGACTCAGCACGACGTTGCGATAAAGCTAAATTATATTTATCTGCACCACGACAATCTGTATGTGAAGCCAATTGAATACGAATATCAGGATTTCTTAATAATAAATCTGCTAATTCATTAAGTGTTGGTTGGGCATCTTGACGTATTTTATCATCATCATAATCATAGTAAATGTTATTCAAAACAATTTCTTGATTTTTAACAATTTCCTCCAAATTAATAATAGCTGATAAAGTAGTATCTCCTTGTGTTTTATCCCAAGATAAACCTACAGTAGTTAAAGATAGCGTATTAGTAAAATAGCCATCTTTACTGGCTTTAAAGAAATATTCTGTTTCTGTTTTAAGTGGAATAGTAAATTTTGCTGCTTCATCTACACGAATAGTAAAAACAGTATCTTCACTAGACACTTGTACAGAAGCCCCTGTAAGCGCTTCATAGCCAGCTATACCACTATTAGGATTACCTTTCATATTAAATAATTTAGCTTGTACCAAACCATCTAATATAATTTTAGCCTCAGCAATCACTGGTGTATCTACAGGTGTAGTATCTTTTATAACTTCTTCTTTTTTCCATAAATAAATATGGTCATAGAAAGTTTTATTGCTAGCATTAGCATCTAATGGGCGATTAGAAGATAATAAGCCAGAACGGACTAAAACAGAATCAACAGAAACCGAATCCCCTTTCAAAAAAATAAAAGAAAAATCATCGGCACCAGAATTAATAGGAGCTTTTAAATTTGTAAGATTCACGAATCTAGCCATATTAGGAACACGTTCTGCCCTAAAAATATCTAAACCGCCCATGCCAGGATGTCCATCTGAAGAAAAATATAAAGTATCTGCATCTAATATAGGAAAAGCTTCATTCCCTTTAGTATTAATGATATTTCCTAAATTTCGAGGCGTCATAAATTTCTCTTCAGCTGCTATCCAAAGTGCACTATACAAATCATAACCACCATAACCTTGTTTGCTATCTGAAGCATAGAATAGGATTTTTTCTCCATTTTCATTTTCATGTAAATAAGGATGTACATAATTAGCTTGAGGTTCTCCTAGACGTACTGTAGTTGGTTCGGTCCAACCATTCCCCATTTTCTTAGAAAATTTAATTTTGCAATAATCTATTCTATCTTCTTCATTATCGCTTTCGCTACATTCACAAAAATACATTTCTGTATAATCTTTATTGAAACTTGGCGTAGCATTATGTGCTAATGCTTTAGTAGGCAAATCGAAAGTTTTAATGTCTTTATTATTGCTTTGTATTTGGCTTAAATTAGCTTGATACAACTGAATGAAACTTCTATTCGTCCACTTATATTTATTCTTTTTTTCGTTTTTATCAACAGGTTTATCCGAAGAAAACAAAAGCAAAGAATCTTGATATATAACGGGCGAAAATTCATTATTTTCTTTTGCGCCTAAAATAATAGCTTCTGTAGTATAATTGCCTTCTTCATTAGCTTGTTCCAACCATTTTTTAGCAGTACGAGCTGCAATGATTTGCTCTCTATAAAAGTTTAAATCGCCAGCTTGACGCCCCGCTTTTTGATAAGCTTTTATGGCTTCATCATAATTTTGGATATAAAGCAACATTTGAGCGGCTTGTAGGGCAGCATCCTTTCCATAAAAAAGCTCGTCCGCTTGCAAAAAGTATTGAGCGGCATTCTCGTAATCGTGCATTTTTCTATGCGAAACGCCCAATAAATAAGCTGCTTCTGCTTTATTTTTCATTTCCTTAGCCTTATCTAAATCTTTTTTGAGCATAGGAATAGCCTGCGCATACTGTCTTCTAGTATAGGCAGTTTTACCATCGGTAATGCGTTCTTGATAAGTACAAGCATTAATGGCTAAAACACAAGAAAATATAGCTAAAGTATACTTTGAAAAATAATGAATCATGCTTTATCAATTATAATTTAAATTACAAAGAATAGTCTTTTTAAAAAGGATGCTACTAGCAAGCTCACCATAGGTTAATTCTATTTATGCTTAACTTTCATATGACGTTCTTTTTGTTCTTCATAGATATCATCAAGCGTAATAAGAATACCTGTTTCTTCTACTGCCCCGAATGGATGATTAATCGCTGTACCAAAACTGCGCATAGTAGGCGACAATTTCATATAAGCATTTACTAAAGGAGGAATAGTTTCACCCTTAGTACGTACTTCTTTGGAAAGAATTCTATAATCTGCTTTAAAATTACCTCCTGTAAATATCTGAACTAATTCTTCATTTGGTGTAGATAAAATTAATGGTTCATGTGGCATCATTAGATTATCAGGATCAGGACAATATTTTTGCATAAAATATAAAATCATATCCCTAGCTTTAGCATTATAAGTTGGATACATAGTTACTTTTCCAAAAAAGTATTGCATGTCACTATGACGTAAAGCTATAGCACCTAAACCATCCCATAAATTATCTAAAGTATATATACTGCCTTTTTGCCCTGAACCTGCTTGTTGACTAGGAACAATAAATGAACGTCCTAATTCTACACAGTAAGGTAAAAAATCTTGTATAAATTTATCTTGATAATGAAACAAATGAGCTGTAGGGCTATTATAATGTCCGTCAGTATTTTTTAATAAAATTTCACCTAATTGGTAACGATATCCGCCTAATATCTGTTGTTCTTCTTCTCCCCAAATAATTAGTTGTTGAAAAGGATTTTGGCCTGAATCATACTCATCTAAATCGATAGCTAATCCAGTTCCTCCGCCTGCGCTCCTAAATGCTAACTCTCTCAATCGCCCTATTTCTAATAATACATTGGGTGCACTATTAGCATCCACTATATGAATAGAACGATTTCCAAAATTAGCCTTTCTTACAAAAGTTTTTTCAGTTAGCTCCGCCTTCAAAACCTCGGTAGGAATTGCTGGAATAATGTCTTGCATAATTGAAACAATAATGAATGTAGGTATAAAAATTGATCCTAAAAATGACACCCTACTTCAATAGAATTTTAACAGGGTTTATTTACGCTTACAAAGCTTATAAAACTTTGATTTGATATTTTAGCTCAATGGCTTAATAAAAAAATTGCATGTCAATAAGACATGGCAAAGATAAAACATTTTGCAATACTAGCGTAAAATCTGCAATATATACGCAAATATGTCGTTTAAATATGCAAAATTTAATATCTTATTTTAGCCGCTATTTGTAAATAAGGCTTATTTTAGCAACTTAAATTTTGCTTTTAAAGCATATAATGCCCAACGTTTATGCCTTTTACTTTAGTTTAAAGCCAATAAAACATAGTTCTCAAAAATACAAATACCGCCTCATTATTAATATTAAAATTCATGAATACAAAATATAAATTCTTTTACACTCTATTTGCTTGTTCTTTTCTTTATGCTACTAACAATTTAATAGCTCAAGAACGTACTTACTATCATAATGGACATATTAGTATAAGTGCGCTAGAAGAAAACATAGCACTAGAAAATTTTGTAAAGAGCAAAGAAAATAAAAAAAATTATAAATCTGCAACTTCTGCTGCTTGTCCTACTATTATAATTAATACTTTGCCATTTTTTGATGATTTTATTCAAGAAACCAGCTTCTATCCAGATTGTAGCAAATGGCAAGATGATCAAGTAACGATTAGTAAAAATGCTGGGTATAACCAGCGTACTATTGGTGTGGCTACTTTTGATGGTCTTAATGCAGCAGGACGTCCTTATAATCAAATGGCTAATCCTGGGCAATCCGCTAGCGCAGATACACTGACCTCTCAACCTATTGACCTTTCTAATTATAACAATGCCAATAGTCTTTTCTTAAGCTTTTTTGTACAACCACAAGGTTTAGGCGATAGACCAGAAGTAAGTGATTCTTTATTTCTAGAATTTAAAGATAGTAATAATCAATGGCATAAAATGAATGCATTTGCTGGCGTCTCTCCTGCTATTGGCATCAATGATATGCCTGAATTTTCAGACGAAATGATTCAAGTAAAAGATGATTTTTTACATAGCGAATTTCAATTTAGATTCAGAAATATTGGCAATATTAGTGGAAATAATGACCTCTGGCATATTGATTATGTTTATTTAGATGCCAATCGCCTACCTACTAATACACTAAATTTTCCCGATGTAGCTTTTACTGACATTCCTGTTCCTGCCATTAAACGCTATACTGCTATGCCTTGGAATCATTTCCGAGATACTATGCTTAATGATACTGTAATAATGCGCAATTGGAATTTGGGTACAGAAAGTGGTACATTAGACCGTCAGTATGACATTATTAATCAAACCTCTGGACAAAGCATTCTTTCTATGCCTATGCCTGCACTTACTTATAATCCTTCTCCCAATAATAACGATAGTACTATTCGTGAAGTAAGTAATCCATTCACAAATTTTACGCTTACAGATTCTTGTACTTTATTATCTACCTATACTATTCTTAATCCTACTGATTTTCAAAATAATCCTATTTTCGCACTTAATGATACAGTACGTCGACAAACACGCTTACACAATTATTTTGCTTATGATGATGGCACAGCAGAAAGCAGAGTAATTGCAGAACGCACAGGCACTACAGTTGCTGTAGAATTTAGAAGCACAGTAGAAGATACTTTACGTGGTGTATATATACATTTACCTTATTATCAGAATAGAAATTCGGAAAATGATCATATCAATGTAAAAGTTTGGATAGGTGGGCTCAATAGTGAAGTGTTCAGTAGAGATTTTTATCGTTTACGTTATAGTGATTATAGAGATGGATTTCATTATGTAGAATTTACAGATTTTGCTGGCGTACCTACGCCTATTTATTTACCAGCTAATATTGATTTTTATGTAGGTTGGCAACAATCTTCTACTGTAAGTGTACCTATTGGCTTAGATAGAAATTCTGATGCTAGTAATTATACTTATATTTATACTGGCGCAGATTGGGAACCTATGGAGGTAAAAGGGAGTATTATGCTTCGCCCTTTTTTAAGTATGGATCCTACACAAGACCCTTTAAATGTAGCAGAAATGCCTAGTTTAGATTTAGCTCAGATGCCTAATTTTAAAATCTATCCTAATCCTCATACCAATGCTTATCAATCGCTTCAATTAGAATGGTTATCTGCTCAAGAATATCCTACAAATATTATTATATATAATAGCTTAGGGCAAGTAATAATGCAAGAAAATATTACTATATTAGAGCATGAAATTTATACTATGCAATTACCTACTTTACACACAGGTATGTATTTTGTACAAGTGCATACTAATGAACAAAAAGTATATGCGCAACCATTACAAATTATGCGCTAATATTTATTAAACCTATACCAACAAATATTCTATCATTTCTTTAGTGCGGTACAACCCTATCACCTGCTATTTTAATCTATTTTCAGCAATATGATAAAACTCTTTGGCATTCGTCATCATGGCGTTGGTTCTACAAAAAGATTGCAAAAAGCATTGGCACAATATCAACCTGATATATTAGTTATAGAGGGTATTGCGGAGGCTGATAATCTTATTCAATATTTAAGAGAGGATTTAGATAAATTTACGCCTCCTATAGCTATGCTCATTTATGATACAAATGATTTTGGCAATGCTGTTTATTATCCTTTTGCAGCTTATTCGCCAGAATGGCAAGCTATGAAATATGCTGTACAAAATAGTATTCCTATAGTTCATTTTGATTTGCCTTTACAACAATCTCTTGCGCTAAAAACGATTATACCGAATGTAGAAAAAATACCTGCATTAGTAGCACTAGAAGAAGATTTAGCAGCAGAAAATAATATAATAAACTCAAGCACCGAAGGTGCACCATACTCCCTTTCTCAAAAAGAAAAAAAAACTCAAGACATAGATAGTTTTCATTATGATCCTATGACTTATATGGCAAAACTTGCAGGTTATGAGGAAACAGAACATTGGTGGGATTCTATGTTTGAACAATATGAAGATGAAGCTGTTTTTGATGGTGTAGCTGAAGTAATGGAAAGCATAAGAACGCATTTAGGAGAAGCGTATGAACGTCCTATTGATTTATATAGAGAGGCTTATATGCGACAACAATTGCGCAAAATAGAAAAGGAAGGTTTTCAAAAAATTGCTGTTATTTGTGGTGCTTATCATATTCCTGCTTTGGCACTAAAAAAATATACCATTAAAGATGATCAGCAATTGCTAAAAATCATTCCAAAAACAAAAATAAATTTACAATCAACTTGGATTCCTTGGTCTTTTAAAAATCTAAGCGCACATACTTATGGAGCGGGTATTCCTGCGCCAGCATGGTATCAATTTTTGTACGAAAATACAGAAAATGCCACTACTCATTGGATGGCAAATGTTGCAGATTTATTACGTAAAAATGATGTAGATTGTTCTTCTGCACATATTATTGAAGCTGTAAAGTTAGCTTTATATTTAACCCAAATGCGAGGATTAAATCGTCCTACTTTAAGCGAATTAAATGAAGCTGCAATTAGTGTTTTACTCAATGGGCAAACACAAAAATTATCCCTTGTTATCAATCAATTAGAGATAGGTAATAAAATGGGTATTGTTGCGCCTTCTGTGCCTCAAGTACCTTTACAAAAAGATATTGAAACATTGATTAAAAATCTTAAATTGACTAAATATCAAAAGCCCGAAAAAGCTTATATTAAAGCCACTGCCAATAATACTTATGGTGGTTTAGATTTACGCTTAGAGCATGATAGAATGCAAAGTCAATTTTTACATAGATTATATACTTTAGATATTCATTGGGGTACACCAACTTTACAATATGTACAACATAAAAGTACTAAAAATGAATATTGGTCTATGCAATGGCAAGAGGGGTTTTATTTGCGCATTATTCAAGCTAGTATTTATGGCAATACTTTAGAAGAAGCTGCTACTGCATTTAGCATTCAAAGAACAAATAAAACGAATAAATTAGCGCTGCTTACAGAACAGTTTACACAAATTCTCAAAGCCAATTTACCAACAGCTTTTTCTGCTATTTTACAAAAAATAGAAACCCTTTCTGCTGTACAAACTGATGTATTAGATTTAATGGGTATGATACCTAATTTGGTACAAACTGCACGCTATGGAGATGTTAGAAAAACAGACACTTCATTAGTAGAGAAATTGATTACAGAAACTGTACCTAGAATTTGTGTTTTATTGCCTAGCTCTTGTATTGGTATTAATGATGAATCAGCTATAAAATTGGCAGAAAAAATCAAACTTTTACATAATGCATTACTATTATTTCAACAGGAACAATTGATAGAAAATTGGTTTGCTGTATTGCAGTCTTTAAGCGAAAAAACACATCCTGCACATGCTTATATTAAAGGTTTATGTACAAGAATGATTTTTGATAATCAGAATATTTCTGCTGAAGAAACTTCTTTACTAATGCAATTTGCTTTATCTAAAGGACAAGTCATTCAAGAAGCTGCTCCTTGGGTAGAAGGCTTCTTATATAATAGTGGTTTATTTTTATTGCATAATGAAGTTTTATGGAATATTTTAAATAATTGGATTGCTGAATTAGACAAAGAAACATTTATTACTATTGTACCTATTTTACGTAGAGCATTTAGTAAATTTAGTCATTCAGAAAAACAAAAAATGTTGACTAAATCTAGTCAAAGTAAAACTAATATTCCAATCTGTAGAGAAGAGAAAATTTATATCCATACGCGCATGGATTTACTCAAACCTTTCTTGAAAAAAATGCTTAATACTGTGGCGACAAGCCATCAAAACTAATTACTTTATAGTTTATATTTTAAGTCCTTTTATACCTAGTTTATAAAAGGGCTTATTTTTTTTTGGAAAGGGAATATTGCAATCTCTTTAATGAAAGTCTTTTATAGTAATTTTTTTTGCTTACCTTTACATATCTAGCCTTTTCAACTCACTAGTATATGTGCTCACCGTCCCTTAAAAAATTATTTATAGTATTTATTTTATATGACGTACAAATTTAATCTTTTATTAAGCTTTATTCTTCTATTTAGTTTCTGTCCTTTCTACAATACTTATGCCACTATAGATAAAATAAGAGCTATTTTAAGAGAAGACCCTACTTCAACCATTACTATAGCTTGGAATCAAATTTCAGGCGAAAATCCTACTATCCATTATGGTAGAATTGATGCTGGTTTGAATATAGCCCAATATGAACAAAAAGTATCTGCTGCTAAGTCTGTACAAAGCAAAGGTATGCATACATATTTTGCTCATTTAAATAATTTACAAGCCAATACCATTTACTATTTTGTTATACAAGATAGTGAAGGATTAAGCCATCGTTATTATTTCAAAACAGCAAGTAATGACCCTAATACGCGCTTATCTTTCGTAGTTGGTGGCAATAGTACTTTAGATAAGAATACTAATATTGCTAGTAATAAAACTTTGGCTAAATTAAGACCTGATTTTATACTTTTCAATGGCAATATGACTATAGATAATAGTGCTACAGCTTGGCAAAACTGGCTTGATGAGTGGCAATATACTATTACTAGCGATGGTCGTCTTACGCCCATTATTCCTGCTGCTGGTAATTTAGAAGAAAGTCAAAATACTTTAGCTACCCTTTTCGATATCAAAAATCCTGATTTATATTATGCTTTAACTTTTGGAAAGGGACTATTGCGTTTATATATTTTAAATAGTTTCATTGCTAGCAATACAAAGCAAAGAGATTGGTTGGAAAATGACTTAAATAGACATCAACAATCGGCTTGGCGCATAGCTCAATATCATCATCATTTGCGCCAACATACTTCCTTACCTATTGCCAATGAACAACTTAAAAGACTTTGGGGAAATATTTTCCAAATCTATAAAGTGAATCTTGCTTTAGAAAGTGAATTAGCACTTACAACTTTTACGCAAGCTATAAAAACATCTACTAGTAACGAGCATGAAGATGGATTTATATTAGATGAACAAAATGGTACTCATTTTTTAAGTACTGGCAATTGGACTAATCAAAATCAGCTTACTGCAACTAGCAAAAAATGGACGCAAAATGCTAAAAATCATTCCAATTTTAGTTGGATTATCTTAGATTTGCATCAATTAGAAATTAGGACAATTTATACTAACGATACTATGGCATTTGCGCCATTAAATGAACAGAATAGATTAACCATACCAACACAGTTACCACTAGCTAATTATCAAGATAAAACTGTGCTTTCTATTACTAATAAAATTGCAGCAAATTTTACTCCGCATGAAAACCATAATGGTATTGAAATCAGCAAAATCGCTGCTAGAACTATAGACAATAAAGTACATTTATCTTGGGCTGCTTTTTGCGAATTAGAAGGTGCAAACTTTCAAATTCAAAGCTCTACCAATAAAATCTCTTGGACTAATGTAGGTATGCTCAAAGTAAGACATACCAACCCTGAAGATGGATTTTTTCAATACGAATTTAAACATGATTTACCAGAAAAAGGTGGCAAACTATTTTATAGAATTACCATCTTAGATAATTTAGGAAAAGAGAAATCTAAACGCGATGTTGAATTGCGTACTTTAGGCAATGAAAAAATGGAATTGATACAAGCCAGTATTACCAATGGTCAATTAATAGTAGATTTAGATTTAGCCAAAGAGCAACAAATGTTACTAGAAATTTTAGATACCAAATTGCAACCTGTCTTTATTCAACAATTACCCTATACAAGAGGGAGACATACTATTCCTTTAAATGTACGCCATCTTTCTAGTGGCTATTATTTATTAGAAATTAGTTATGGTCCTTTCTTGTTTAGAAAAAATATTCATTTATCACGTATGCCTATTCAAGACAGTTTAAAATAATTAATATTCTATTCAAATACTCTAAAAAGAATGCTCTTGCTATGACACAACCCACTATCTTATTTCACTATGCCGATGAAAATATTCATGTGAATATTAATATTTTCTTCAAACAAGGCGATTTGGTCGTAGAGGGCATTGACAAAGGTCCTGTTGTACTACACAAAACAGGAAAAAATGCATTTAAATACGCTTTACGTGTTAGCGCGAACAACTTAAATCAGTTATATCAACAATTAGAATTAGCCCCAAACAGCAAAGAACGTTTAATACATTACTTTACCGATAAATATGCCATTAATACATGCATATCCGAAATAGGTAGTTTACTTAACAAAGGCGACATTCCTTTCGAATATCATTCTTGGCACTAGAAAAAAAAAGCGATAGCTAGTACTACACTAACTATCGCTTTTTTTATGCTATTATATAAGTATGATGCTCCCAAGTCATAGCCGTAAAATCCAGATTAAACACATAACGTTCTACTGCTCTATAAGGTCCATTATTGGCTTGCAACTCTATAATATAAGCTTGCTCATTGATGCTTGCAATCAAATATTCATTGCTTTCTATACAAGCTTGTGTTGCTATTAAAAACTCCAACAACCAAGTGCAATTAAAGCCTTTTGTTGTTTCAAATTTTTCATACAAAATATATCCATCTTCACTTTGTGTAGAGAATATTTCTGCATAAGAAGGTGGCGTATTACTTGCTATAGTTTCTGTTACTGTATCAGCAAATTTATTTTGCCAATCTTTAGCCAAAACCGAACTCCCTTCCACCAAAAATTCGCCTACAAATTGAAAATTTTTACTATACAAACGATTGGCAACTAATCCGTCTGCAAAATCCATTTTAATACGTGGAGAATGTACTTCAGCCCATTTCACTTCTAGAGTTTTACTAGGCATATTTTCTATGCGAATATGCTCATCATTTCTCTCTGCTAATTGTGCTAAAGCTTCTGAAATATTTAATCTGCCTTCCGAAAGCACTTTACATTTGGCTATATTTTCGGCAGCTGGCAAAAGTTGTTTCATATGAATATAAAGTAGATTTTTTTTGAAAAAGGGACTATGGCATTGGTTTATTTTTCATCTTGTACTCAACCTTTAGTCTTATACTAGTATCAATACAAGAAAAATTATTTCAAGGCATTAATAATACGTTCACCTATAGCTTTTACGTCTTTACCTGCTTCTACTTTTACCTTGCCACTCACTACTGTTTTAGTAAATTTACCTTGTGCAGGACTAAAGGTTACCGATAAATGCGGTAAATAGATTTTACACAATTGCAAACTACCTAATTTATGAGAGAATTTCGTTTTGATTTTACCTCTTTTTCTCATTTTATTAGCCACCTTTACAAACCAAGCTGGTATTTCTAAAGTTGCTGTAAGAGAAGCATCAGCAGCTATACCATTTACTGTAAGGCTACCCACCAAATTACTTCCACTTAATTTCAGATTTGCTGTATAATTTGTGCCTATATTTAGTGCACCAACTAAACTAATTACAACTGAAGCATTCAATGCCCATAATTTAATACCTATACGTCCTGAAGCTGTTAATGAAACAGAGCCACTTGCTCCACCTTTCAAAGTAGCACCAGAAGTATTTATACCACCATCTAAACTTACTTTTACATTACAACCAAAAGTAAGCCATACTCTCAAAATGCCCCAAGTATAACTAGGTGACTTTACAGAAAATTTGACTAAAGTTTTATCAATAGACTTTTTGAGGTATTGATTCATAAAGCTGTCTAAAACGCTTTTACCTACAGATTTACCTGTATTTACGGCTGTTTTTCCAGCTGCTTTAGCAACTATATTAGCACCTGTAGCTGCTTTTTTAACTTGTGCTTTATATTTATTAAGTTCTGCATTTACATTATTCAAAGAGGCTTGAATTTTTTTCTTTGCTGCTGCTGCTGCCGTCTTTTTTAATTTATCAGTAAGTGCTTTTTTACTTTGATTTAAGTCTTGAATTTTTTTATTCAATTGTGTAATAGAGAGACCTTTAGTAGCCATAATTATAGTAGAAGAATTAGAAGTTTAAAAATAAAGATTTTTGCAAAAAATATTAGCTTAACCTAATAAATCCAACATAGCTTTACCTGAAGGTAAAACTGCATCTGGTGTAGCTTGCAATGTTTGGTTAATGTTTTCCATTTCTTTCAAATGGCTTGCTACTTCTTTATTTACACCTTTCAAAAAGGCTTCTAATGCTGCATCTTCTTCATTTGCTGCAAATAAATCTTGCAATTTTTCTGCTACTTTTGCTACTTGTGGTGCAAATTCGTTTTATTTTTCTCTATTTCTGCTACCAATTTTGGATTGGTTTCATTAGCTGCATTTTTCAAAAAGGCTGTAATTTTATCATTCAATTGACGAATTGCCTTTTCATCATTAGCACTTACTTTATTTGCTTTAATATTAGCAATTACCGCTGCCAAAATAGCTTTATCTTGTAATAAAGCTTTCAAAGCTACTATCAATTCGCTTTGTGCTGCATTTGGGCTTGCTTTTTCTGTAGCTGCTGCTTTTTCTGTAGCTGCTTGTGGTGCTGTATCCTCTGCATTCTCATCAGCTGGAATAGCTGCTGCATCTTCACTTTGCCCTACAACATTAACCGTAGTAATCCCTACTGCGCCAAAAATTTCTAAAGCTGAGGCTTTAATTAATTCTGGTTTCAAACCGCCTTTTTTTAAATCTAAAGTCAATGTAGTGCCATTGGCATCAAACACTAATTCGCAAGAAGCTACTTTTGCTAATTTATGTACTTTAGTTTGTGCTATTTTTTTATATTCTGCTTGTTGCTCCGATGCTTTTTTGAAAGGGAAAGCTACAGGTACTTTATATTTACCTTCCAATTTATAATCGTGGAATAAAATAATACCTTGAGCTTTTTTCCAAGTAGTCATTTTTTTACTTGCTTCCTTAACATCTTAACGTGTTAATTTGGAAATATCGGCAACGTTTAATTCTACAGCCATAAAATATAGTCT
>X137_Gaur__coassemble_143_pt1 | contig 18851 bp, 15 predicted proteins | sample X137_Gaur__metabat2_high_PE_006 | metagenome-assembled genome bin X137_Gaur | reverse complement strand
ATATAAAGCATTGATATAGAGTATATTATAATTTTTTATTTATTGTATACCTTATCCCCTATCTCAAAAAAATACATTCACTAAATTGTAATCTTCTACTATGAAAAGTTTAGCATTTTTAGCAGCCGCTTTTATTTCTCTTACTGCATTTTCTGTTTCTTCACTTTGGAAAGCAGATAAAATGCATTCACAATTAGGTTTTACTGTAAAACACCTTGGTATAGCCGAAATTGATGGTACTTTCAATGATTTTGAAGCTACTATTGTATCTAATAAAGAAGATTTTAGCGATGCACAAATTAGCATGGTAGCTAAAGCCGCTTCTATTTATACTAGAGTAGAAATGCGCGATAATCACTTAAGAAGTGCTGATTTCTTTGATGTACAGCAATTTCCAGAAATTACTTTCAAAAGCACCAGTATTCGTCCTGATGATGACAAAAATGAATATATAGTAATTGGCGATTTAACAATTAAAGGTATTACTAAACGTGTGGAATTAGAATTAGAATTTAATGGTACTGCTATTAATCCACAAAGCAATCAAAAAACAGCAGGCTTCAAAATTGAAGGCGAAATTAATCGCTTAGATTTTGGCGTAGGGGTAAACTTCCCTGATGCTATGATTAGCGAGAAAATCGAAATTGAAGCACATGGCGAATTTACTAAATAAATAAAGCCTTAATGTATATGACTTTAATTGTAAAGTGATATTTTATAAATTCGTTGAGCATAGATTCTATCAAAAATAGGATTTATGCTTTTTTTATGTCTAAAAGTTAAATATTTTTAACAAGACTAAATACAAATAATGTTTGTCAATACAAGTATTTATATTAGTTTTGTTCATCTTATATTTTTAGTTTTTAGCTTACGCAATTTACAATTATGAAAAAATTTGCATTTTTACTTTTATCTGTACTTATTCTCTCTGCCTTTACTACACAAATGATATGGAAAGCTGATAAAACACATACAGAATTAAATTTCTCTATTGTGCATATGGGCATTTCTGAAGTAAGTGGTTGTTTCAAAGATTTTGAAGCTAATATTGAAACTTCAAAAGCTGATTTTAGCGATGCTGTAATTACTATGACAGCTCAAATCAATTCTATTGATACACGTTTTGCTAAACGCGATGAGCATTTAATGGCTGAAGGCTTTTTTGATGTAGCGAAACATCCCACTATGACTTTCAAAAGTACGGCAGTAAAGAAAAAAGGTAAAAACAAATTCAAAGTTACTGGCGATTTAACATTAAAAGGAGTAACTAAATCTATAGAATTAGATTTAGTGAAAGTAGGACAAATAGAGCATCCTAGAAGCAAAAAACAATTGGCTGCATTCAAAATTAGTGGCGAAATCAATCGTACAGATTTTGGTGTAGGTCAAGCTGGTGGCTCTGTAAGTGAAATCGTAAAAATTATGGCACAAGGTGAATTTATTCAAGGTTAATCTTGATTAATATTAGTAGTTAGTCTTATATTTTTTAAGTACAAGATATATGTTATCATATATTTTGTACTTTTTTAGTTTTTATATGTAGCCAATAACTTTATTATTAACTTTGCCATATTCCCTTTTCAAAAAATAAAAACTATGACACATCAATGTGATATTTGCCAAACAAAATTTGAAGCCAATTTAGTGGATAAAATTCCAAGCCAAACAGAAATCACGCCTAGTTTGAAAGTTCATTTTGAAAAAAGTTTTTTTAAATGTATTTGTCATAATTGTTTAATACAATTTCAAAAGCTAGATGATATGGCGCAAAAATATCCATTTCCACAACAGCCGAATGCCTATATACAAGGAGTTCATTATTATATAGAGGGTGGATATTGGGTCTTTTCAACTTTATATCATTATCAAAAAGGCTATTGCTGCAAAAATGGTTGTAGACATTGTGCCTATGGTTATAAAAAATAAAAAAATCCCTTGCTTTTAATTGAAAGACAAGGGATTTTTAGCTTATAATGCTAATAAAAAATTATTGGTAATGTATAAGCATCACTATCTAAACCATTAGTATTCATCACTTGAATATCTAATTTCATATTACCATATATACTATCTCTAGCTTCAAATGGCAAATGATAAGGTATATTATATTGAGTATGATTGATATTGTGTACAGTATGATAATAACTTCTAATTACTGTATTATCCAGCGATTTTAAAGTAAAAATACAATGTACACCATCTAATATTTGGTCATCTTTAATATCTACTTGCAACATATTAATAAATACAGGTGCGCTTACACTAGTAGGAAAATTCGCCATAGCCAAACGTGCATTAATAATAGCCAAACCATCTTTAATTGGTCTTACGCCAATATCACCTACATTATCATTAGTTGAACCATCATGAATACTTGAAATAACTGGTTTGACTATTAATTTGAAAGCTATACTTTCTGCACTTTCATTGCCTTCTATGTCTATAGCTGTAATATTTAAAATATAATTACCTGGTAAAGCATAAGGCATCAAACGCCAATTGATTTCTATATTCTCTTCAGTACTAAAAACATTTACTTTATCCTCTACTTGATAAAATAAAGATAAATATTGTTGATTCATAGCATTAGGTTGGCAGCTTGCATCTTGTGCCAAATGCACTTTATAATGACTCAACATTTGATTATCGCTTACTTTAAACTGAATTTTAAGTTGTCCGTTGGGAGATAATTGTAAAACATTATGCTGCACTTTGCCACAAACTTCCACAGTTTCTACCCGCGGAAAAACATTCATCAACATAATTTCAGGTTGAATATTATCGCTTTCCTCCTTGTTACATGCTAAACAACATAACAATAGTAAAATTGGTAAAGCATACTTCATATTTAATTTATTTATACTCTTTATTTAATTGTAATCTAATTTAAAATACTTTAATTAAAATAACGGATGAAATTACAAAAAAGTAAAGTTAAGCATAAAAAAAACTCTATCTAAAAAAGTTAGATAGAGTTTTTTGCCAGTATAAACTTATACTATATTACAGAAAATACTTTCTGCATGCTTATTTCATTACCAGCTGCATCTTCAATTACAAAAGTAGTAATATACATACCTGTAGTGAAAGTAGCGTCAATTGGTAAAATTGTATTAATAGAAACACTTGTATTTTGTGTATCCAATTCTGTAGTATACTCTACAATAGAAAGAATACTAGTATCTGGTTTTCTATAAGTTACTGTTAATTTAGAACCACTTAAAGCCATATTATCAGAAATATTAACTAAAGCAGCAAAAGCATTACCAGCAGCAGCAGAAACCGCAGGGGTAGTAATTTGTACATCTATAGATGGAGGCGTATTATCAGCAACAGATGTTGAATCTTCTTCTACTAAAATAGTATAGAAAATATTATTGTTTGATTCGTTACCATTATCATCTATAGCAGAAATTTGCAAATGATAGTTGCCATAATCTGCATCTTGAGGCACAGTATAAGTTTTAGTAGCGTCTATGCGTTGTGCATCAACTTCTACAATTTCAAATATTTCCCAATGTCCTGCATGTTGAGGAGAACGACCATGACCATGACAATCAGAATTATCATGTAATTCTACTTTATACTGTTCTACTTCATAATTATCTGTAACAGTAAAGGCAATAGTAAATCTTTCTCCACGACTTACTTTAATCACATTATTTTCTATATGACCACAAACCTCTGCACTCACAGCAACAGGATTAGTACGTGTTACGGATAAAACTGGTGCTTGTCTATCCAAATCTTCTTTATCGCAAGAAGCCAATAAAGACATAGCTAATAAGCTAGCAAATAATAACTTTTTCATTCTATTTAAAAGGATTTTAAAAATGCAACAATGTTGCAAATATAGCACAATTCTCCATTTTATGTAAAGATTTCTAGAAATATTACCTTATAAAGTAATTTTTTTTAGTTTTTTTATCTTACATTAATTCTATAATGCTCAGAACGTACAAAATTGCCTACATTATCTACAAAAGTTAAACGCATATTATATTTGCCTGCTTGCAATTGATGACTAGATAAATATAAAAGTGCATCCATATTATTTTTTTTGGATAAGGGGATATGGCATTCTTTGCTATGAATTGGAAATACTTTATCCATACCACCGAAACAATCTATAATTACTTTCCCAGCCATTAATTTTTTATTATCTGCAACAAAAAGCGACATATCAATAAAGCCATTATTAGTTGATAATATATTCTCGCTTAAATATTGTTGCATACGCATTATTGGTGGTTCTATATCATAATCTTCACTTTGCTCTACTCTTATAATAATAGGCGTTGCAAAAGTTTCATTACCTGCTAAATCTCTTAATTTCAAATTAAGCGTATAAAGTGTAGCAGCTGTATTTTCAGGTACTAAAAGCTCTAATTCACTTTGTATAGCTTGTCCCGAAAGCTTTATTCTATCTCTAAATTGCCAATTAGATAAAGGGGCTCCTTTTACATTATATTCCTCTATCCACACTTCATATTCTTCTAAAGCATTATTATCACTCAAATTAAGCTTTACCTCAATAATACTATTAGGTATAGCCATAATAACTTTTTGTACACCATTATAAGGTGTATAATTTAATAAAGTAGAATGTGAAACTATTTGCATTTCAATTTTAGGAAGAGTTTCATCATTTAAATTTCTGTTGCGTAGCGATAATTCATCGCTTTTATCTTTTTTGCAAGCGCCCGCCAGCAATAAAAAAGATAAGGCACTGTATAATATTTTTTTCATAGTAAGTTTCATGCTAAAATTAAACTCAATAGTATAATAAGCACTTATACGAAAAAAATAAAACAATGCCTTTTATCGGTATTTTAAATAAAAAAGGCTCAATACATTATAAAAATATATTGAACCTTATTCCCTTTTATAAAAAAAGCGAAGCGCTATCCTATAAATATTTTCTCTAAATAATTAATTAAAAATAAAAGTGCTGTAACTCCTAAACCAATAAAAAGCCAAGAAGGCATATTAGCAAAAATTCTAGGTTTTACCATTTTGAGCAACTCTTCTAAATCATGTCTGAGTTGTTCGCTTAATTTCAATTTTAGCGCTTGACGCAATAAAGCCTCGGCAGCTTCTCTATATCCCAATTGCATAGTCATATAAGTGGCTAAATGCCCTATAGTAGTACCTACATAATCACGTTCTCTAGCCAAAGGAGATGGCAATTGATTGAGCAATTGAATTTTTTTATCAGAAAGATGTGATACTAATTCACGTTCAGAAATATAAGAAAGTGACTGATTTTCTATTAAGGTTTTGATTTCTTGGGTAGTTTGTGACAAATACTGTTGCAACTCTTCAAAATACAAGCCAATTTCTTCATCTGTCAACTCTATAGGAAAAGCTTGCAATAATATCATATCTTCTTCATGATGTGTTTTGAAGGCTTGCAAGAGCGATTGTGCATATTGTGCTACAAAGAAAGGACGCATTTGGTCATGTTGCAGAAAAGTTTGTATAGCTTGATATAAAGTTTCAGCAGGTGCTGCATTATCTTGCATTTGTAATTTTTGAAGAAAGCCTAAATGTCCAAACTCCAAAAAATTAGCTAAATCTCTATTTTCTGCAATACGCAAATGTAGATGACGTGTTTCGGCGCTAGCTAATTGTTTAAACCAAAAAAGCCACTCTCCCTTTGTTAATTGTACATTACGAATAGTTACTGTATCCTCTTCTGAAATATTATTATGAAGACGTACTTTAAGGTCTTCTTTTACTTCTTGTAAAGCGGCTACAATATCGCCTTGTATATTAATAGAAGAAAGATTAAAAGGATTTTGGTATTGCATATATGATTATGAATATAAAATTAAACTAAAAAAAGAAAGATAAGTTTAAATAGTAAAACTATAGATTTCTATACTAATATAACAAGTTAAATTATAAAAGGATTTAAAAATACAAGTCATAATCATAATTTATATAAAAATTATAAAATATTTAATATTTTTTGCGCCTAATAATGTGCTGCTATTAATAATTAAACGCTATTTTTGTAATCTTAGCTCAATAAGAAAAGTACACAATATGAATAGATTAAAAATATTTATTAGCACTGTAGTTTTACAAATCTTGGCTATACAGATGTTCGCTCAAAACATGATTCTCATTCCTATGGATGAAAAACAAAGCAATCATCTAAAAGCCTATGGTATTACTTATAAAGTGTTGGAGACTAAAATAGAAGCCTATTGGCTATTGAATTATAGAGGTGGTTCTTTTGCTTTCGAGTTTTCAGAAACTATGTCTAAAGAATGTAAAAGACGTAATGTATATTATGAAGTTATAGCCCAAAGTAAATTCAATAGTATATTGAGAGAAATAGCTAATCCTGAAGTCAATATGGATGCTATGAAACTAGAAGTAGCCCCCAAAGTAGCTGTATATAGCCCTACAGTAAATGCTAAAGGTGAAAGCGTACAGCCTTGGGATGATGCTGTAACATTAGTATTAACTTATGCCGAAATTCCTTATACTTTAGTCTATGATGATGAAGTTATGTATGGCAAACTTTCAGAATACGATTGGTTGCATTTACATCATGAAGATTTTACTGGGCAATTTGGTCGTTTTTATGCTCAATTCTCTACACAACCTTGGTATAGAACACATGTAAAAGAAATGACAGAATTAGCCAATAAACATGGCTTTACGAAAGTATCTCAGCTCAAACTGGCTGTAGTAAAAAAAATACGTGAATTTGTAGCTGGTGGTGGTTTTATGTTTGCTATGTGCTCGGCTACAGATACTTATGATATAGCTTTAGCAGCAGATGGTATAGATATTTGCGAATATATGTATGATGGCGATCCAGCAGACCCTAAAGCACAAAGTAAATTAAATTTCGATAATACTTTTGCTTTTAAAGATTTTCAATTGGTTAGAGATCCTTTAGAGTATGAATATTCTAATATTGATGCCTCTAGTTCTACTTCGCCTATGCGTACTATACCAGAGCATTTAGATTATTTCACTTTATTTGATTTTTCTGCAAAATGGGATCCTATTCCTACTATGCTTACACAATGTCATACTAGACAAGTATCGGGCTTTATGGGACAAACAACTGCTTTTAGAAAAAATTTCATTAAATCAAATGTATTGATTTTAGGTGAAACAAAATCAGGCAATGAAGCACGTTATATACATGGAACATTTGAACAAGGTACATGGAGTTTTTATGGTGGACATGATCCTGAAGATTATAGACATTATGTTTATGATCCACCAACAGATTTAAATCTACATCCAAACTCTCCTGGTTATCGTTTAATTTTGAATAATATTCTTTTCCCAGCAGCTAAGAAAAAACAAAGAAAAACATAACCATACTCCCTTTTCCAAAATAAATTTTAGCATACTTTTCTAAGCGAGAGGTATGCTATTTTTTTTTAATGTTATTTTTTAAAGATTAGACTTTTTTTTTCTATATCTTTGCGCTCTAATTAAAAATTAATCATTGATTTTGATGGAGTAATATTAACCACTTTTTTTACAATTTTAAGGGATTGTTTCCATATTATGGTCTTTGCGAGCTTACTATTTTTATGTATATTCTTGCCACTTAATCTTATTCTATATTTTGCTGTAGATAATCTTAAGTTTCGCAATTGGTTACTGGCTGTTTCCTCCCTTATTTTCTATGCTTGGGGTGAACCTGTTTGGGTATGTTTATTAATTTTTTCTGCTTTTTTCGATTATATACATGGTTTAATCATTGAAAAATATAGAGGACAAATACAAGCAAAATTAGCGGTTTGGTCTTCCTTAATTATTAATCTAGGGATATTAGCTACCTTTAAATATAATGTATTTATTTACGAAAACATTAATGTCCTATTATCACCTTTAGGTTTTCAATTAGAAGTTCCTAATAGTTTTATATTACCAATTGGCATTTCCTTTTATACATTCCAAACTATTTCCTATGTAATAGACCTTTATAAAGGCAAAGCAGAAGTACAAAAATCCTTTTTAAATTTTCTATTATATGTTTGTCTATATTTTCAATTAGTAGCAGGTCCTATTGTGCGTTATACACAAGTAGCTGAAGAATTGGAGGATAGAAAATCCACTAGTTACGATGTTTTACAAGGCTTATTGCGCTTTTGTATAGGTTTAACTAAAAAGCTAATGATTGCCGATGTTGCGGCTACCTTTGTAAGAGATTATTTAGCTACTGGCGATTTTTCTACGCTTTCATTTGGAGAAGCTTGGTTTGCTATTATTATGTTTTCAATTCAAATTTATTTTGACTTTTCAGGCTATTCAGATATGGCTATTGGTTTGGCTAGAGTATTTGGTTTCAAATTTGATGAAAACTTCAATTATCCATATATTTCTCGTTCTGCTACAGAGTTTTGGCGTCGTTGGCATATTTCACTAGGTTCTTTCTTTAGAGATTATGTTTATATACCTTTGGGTGGTAAATACAAGCGTCAATATTTCAACTTAGCTGTAGTATGGTTCTTGACAGGTTTATGGCATGGAGCGACTTGGAATTTTGTTATTTGGGGTGTTTATTTTGGCGCACTGATTATGATTGAAAAAGTCTTTTTATTAAACATTTTAGAAAATAAAATACCACGTTTCTTTTCTCATGTTTATTTACTTTTTGTAGCTATATACGGTTGGGCAATTTTCTATTTTACAGACTTTTCGCAATTAACAAATTTTACCTATTTGCTTTTTGGCGGTGTCACAGAAGATAATGGTTGGTGGTCGCCACAATTGACCCTTATTTTACAAGAAAATTGTTTATGGCTTTTAGCAGCTTGTGTACTTTGTATGCCAATTTATCCTAAAATTGCAACATATATGGAAACTAAGTTGAGACAAGAAAGCATACAGCTTTATGCTATGTATACTAATGTCGTATTATTTGGACTTTTATTCTTAGCAATTTGTATGTTGGTAGGTAATACTTATAGTCCTTTTATTTATGAAAGATTTTAATTTTTTGGGAAAGGGACTATGGCATTCTTTCTTAAAAAAGTATTTATTAATTGTTGGTATTTTATTCTCTTTATAGCATATGAGCAGAAATGAGCGATTAAAAAACAAGCTCGATTTTATTAGTATATTTCTCTTTAGCAGTACACTTAGTGTACTAGGAATTTTATTTTTTGCAATAGAAAAACCTACTATATCAGAGGTAGAAGGTCGCAGCTTATGCCCTATGCCTAATTTTAATATAGATAGTGTTTTTACAGGTGTTTATATGGATAGCATTAATCAGCATTTTGCTGATAATTTCCCATTTAGAGATTTCTTTGTATCTACTGCTTTTCAGCTTAAGAATGCAAGGGGTTTCAAATCAGAAGTTACTTTCTATGCAGGAGAAATTGATGTAGATGCAGGCTTAGATATTGATACCACTATGAGCATAGAAGATTCTTTGGCTTTAGCTGCACAACAAGATTCTTTACTCATGCATAATGAAGGCAATGTAGCCGATGTGGGCAAATTGAGTCGTGGTTTATTGATTTATAATGGTATGGCCATACAGATTTTTGGGGGTGGTCGCAACTCTGCCAAATATGCTGCTAAACATATCAATGAAGCATTACCTAAATTACCTGCCAATACAAAAGTATATGTAGCCATTACGCCTACACAAGGCGAATTTTACTTGCCTTCAGGATATGATAAAACACATAATTCTGAACGCAAAAATATAGATACTATTTATGCTTATTTAGATTCATCTATTACTACTATAGATATTACCAAAGAACTACATAAACATAAAGATGAATATATTTTCTTTAATACAGACCATCACTGGACAGGCAAAGGGGCTTATTATGCCTATAGAGCTTTTTGCGAAAAAGTGGGTTTTATACCTTTAGAACTTTCAGACATGGAATCTAAAACAATTCCTAATTTTTTAGGCTCTTTATATAGAGCCTCTCGTGATAAACGTCTTAAAGATAATATAGACTCTGTTACATATTTTAAAATACCTATAGCTTATCAAGCCTATACACTTTCGGGTGCTGGTTATGGGTATAAACGTAAAACCTCTTTATATGTAGAAAACGTAAAAGGAGGTAATGCTTATAGTGTTTTTATGGGGGGGGATGTACCTGCACTTTGCATAGAATCTGAAGCCAAAACAGGTCGTGTAGGTTTAATACTAAAGAATTCTTTTGGCAATGCTTTCTCTCCTTATTTAGTACCGCATTATGATAGATTATTTGTCATAGATTATAGATATTTTAAAGGGAATTTGGCAGATTTTATTAAGAAAAATGGTGTAACTGATTTCATTATATTCCATTACTCTTTCTCTGCTAATACTTATGCACATATCGATATGATGAAACGTCTAATACATACGCAACCGAGTGATATTAAACCTATTATTCCTGAGCCTGTTTTGTCTGCTGCGCCTAAAACAGGTGATAGTACCCAAACAGCTATTATTTCAGCAGAAACGAATACTGCTACTCAAAATAACTAATAGTTCATATTACTATTAGCATTTCATAATTTTCATATTTCATAAGTTTCTACGCATGAAGTTTCCTTATTCTATTCTCACGACACTTTGCACCTCTTTCCTTATTGCTATACAAAGCTCTTGTGCGCAACCAGTTAGCACACCAGAGGCTAAGATTTCTGTAGATATTTCAGCCTATAAATGGTTAATGCCTCAATACAATATGATTCAATTCTACAGTCGTTCGGCCTTTGATAAATTTCATAATCATTGGAAAAATGCAAGTACTAAACGTGTTAATATTTTAATGTTAGGTGATTCTCATTTACAAGGAGATGTTTATCCTGGTCAGTTGAGAAAACGTATTCATAAAACTTTAGGCGATGCTGGACGTGGTTTAATGTTTGCTTTTTCTACAGCCAAAACCTATTCTTCTATAGAATATAAAACTGAACATTTAGGAAATTGGACACCACAACGCTCTATTGGTATTGCCCCAAAATTACCTATGGGGGTAAGAGGAATGACTTGTCGTACAGAAGAAGATGGGAGTATGCTTAGTTTCAATTTCAATGAGGATGTCCCTACACACTATAATAAATTAAAAATTTTCTGCAAACGTAGTAAATCTAGTTTTGACTTATTTGTAGAAGCAGGTGGCAAAACTAAAGCTGTAGAAATAGATGAAAGCAATGATGGTTTATCTTATGTAGAAGTAGAACTCTCTCCTATTAGAGATAAAAATATTAAGCTTCATGTAGTAAAGAAGAACAACTATGAAACTGAATTTGAGTTTTATGGTATGAGCTTAGAAAGCAATCGCACACATGGCGCCATTATACATAATGCAGGTGTAGGTGCTGCACGTTATAATTCTATTTTATATCAAAGTTTATTTGAGCAACAATTACCTGATTTTGATGCAAGTTTAGTCATTATAGATTTTGGTACAAATGACTATATTGCTACAGATGAAATCACTCCCGATATAGAAAAAGATGTACGCAAAGTAATTGATGTAGTAAAAAAAGGGGCCCCTAATGCTAGCATTTTGTTAACTACAACACAAGACTTATTTTGGAAAGGTAGAAATTGTCAAGCTGGAGAAACTTTCTCTGATTTTATTCATAAAGTAGCTGCTGAAAAAGATTGTGCAGTATTTGATTGGTATTGGATTTCTGGTGCTCAAGGCACTATGAAAACTTGGCAACAGTATAAATTGGCACAAGGCGATTTAATCCACCTTACACAAAGTGGATATGAATTAAAAGGGAATCTTTTATTTGATGCTATCGTAAGTACTATTGGATTTATGGATAAAAATCCTCAAGCAACATCTTTAGTACTTTCTACTGACGAATTACGTGCAGACCAAATGGCTATTCGCAATCGTACTAAAAACACCAAAGTAGTCCCTGTAAGTAATAATAGTACTGCTGCTAATACACGTTCTGTTGCCAATACGAATGCTAAGACTCAAAATGGCAAAAAACAAATTACACATACTGTTGCTACTGGAGAGACTTTAGGTGTAATTGCAAGAAAACATAAAGTAAGTACTAGCGAAATTGCTAAATGGAATAACTTAGCTAATCCGAATAAATTAAAACAAGGACAAAAACTTATTATTTACAAATAGCCATAGTCCCTTTCCCCAAAAAAACTCAAACATTCCCAATAAAATATTATTCTATTTATGCACAAAGTAGAGTTTTCACTAATGCTTCTCTTTGTCTATATTTTATTATGCCCGCAGGTATTAGCACAGCAACAAGAACCAAGTAATTGTAATATTGAAGCGTCTATACCTTCGGGCATTTATTATAAGCCCTATAGCTTAATTCTGATTAGTGCTTGCGAAAATTGTAATATTCGCTACACATTAGATGGCAAAGAACCTAATGCACAAAGTAATTTATTTAAAAATCCCATTGTCGTAGAAAAAAATACGATTATTAATGCAGCTTGCTATAATGCAGCGGGCAAAAAAATCAGCAATAGTAAAACCTTTTCTTATATTTTTGATGAGCAAAGTAATTTACCTATTGTTTCTTTAGTCTTAGATCCACATCATTTATTTAATCCTGCTACAGGTTTATTTATAGGACATAAACCACCTGGAAGTGGGACACCTCCTAAAAAAGCAAATTATAAATCTAATAGACGTGTTTTAGCTTATATAGATTTTTTTGAAGTAGATAAATCACATCAATTATGGGTTCCTTCCGAATTTAAATTATTCGGAGGTTATAGCCGTATGTTTGCACAAAAATCTATAGCACTTCGTCCTAATGAGAAATTAGGTTTCAAACGCTATCATTATCCTTTTTTTACTCATAGACCTTATCTAGAATATAAAGATATAGTATTGAGAAATAGCGGTAGCGATTGGGGAGCTGCACATTTTAGAGATGCATTAGTAACAAGTTTGGGACATGATATAGGTTTGATTACTCAGGCTTATAGACCAACTATAGTTTATATTAATGGCAAATTTTGGGGTATTTATAATTTGCGTGAACGCATCTCTAAAACCTTCATTGCTCGTTATGGTCAAGTACATAAAGATAGCATAGATTTTATGGAACATAGAGCTTATGTAAATGAAGGTAGTAGCAAACATTATGACAAAATGAAAGACTATATGCGCAATAGAGATATGTCTAAAGAAGAGCATTTTGATTATATAGCTACGCAAATGGAAGTGCTACAATTTTTAGATTATCAAAGCATACAAATTTTCATTGATAATAAAGATGCAGGCGGAAATATTAAATATTTTAGAGGTCAGAAAAATACAGATAAATGGAATTGGATTTTGTATGATACAGATTATGCTTTTGGGCATGCAGGAGCTTTAAGCCATTTTAATTCTTTAGCTTTTCATATAGAAGCCAATGGTCCACGTTGGCCTAATCCACCTTGGAGTACTTTTATTTTTCGAAATCTTTTGAAAAGTGAAAAGGGTAAAAGGCTTTTTGTAAGTCGTTTTTTAGATAGAATGAATACGACACTTGCGCCTAGTTATATTGAGGAAAGAATAGATAGTATTGTGGCATTAATAAAAGCTGATATGCCCAGACATATTGAGCGTTGGAATCTTTCTTTGGAACGCTGGGAAAGAGAAATCCTTAAAATTAAAACCTTTGTTAAGGATAGGCCTATTTATATGCGCAAATATCTTTTAGAAGTATTTCCTCAGTATGGTAAAAATGTATATTTACAAATTATAAATAAAGCAGCTGCGCCCTATCAAATTAATAATCATTTGTTAAATACTGATACTTTATTTGGTGGTATATACTTTTCTAACTTAGATTTACATTTAGAAGCTATAGGTAGAAAGGGACAAAACTTTTTGCATTGGAAAATTGGCGATAGTATAATTAGTAATGAAACATTAGTATTAAAAATTCAGGACTTTACAACAAAAGATAGTATAAAAATAGAAGCTATTTTTGCCGAACTCCCTTCCTCCATAAAAAATAGTATTGTACTTAAAAACTTTAAGTTTGAATCGGACATTCGTTATAATGCTTTAGAAATATATAATATATCGAATGATAGTATTTTTATAGGTGGTTGGCAGTTGAAAAATAATTATGGAGAAAGTTTTGCTTTACCTCAAATTTATTTATCGCCTAAAAGTTCTTGGTATTTTTCTAATGATTTAGATAGATATAAATTAGCCTATGAACATGCACAAAATGTAAGTTTTTGTAATATTCCTATTCAAGATAATTTATTTTTGCAAACCCCTAATGGCGAAAAAGCACCTTTATATAATGTAGGACTTATGCCTAGTGAAAGTGCAAAAGATACACAGCAAGTAATTATTAAAGATATTCGAAAATCTGAGTTGGATTCTATGCAACCCTCTACAGAAAAAGCTAGCAATAATAATGTCTTATTTTCTTTACATGAAAATGAGAATATTGATTTAGGATTGAAAGCAATTTTAGTGATTTTTAGTATCTTAGCGGGCTTATTTTTGGGCATTACTTTCTATTTAAAGAAAAAATATAAGGACTAAAAGTCCTTCTTTACTCAATATTAAATATTTATTATGTATCCTAATTTAAGGTTTGCGTTTTATGACCTATTCGGCATAGATTTTCCATTTCTAGGGCTAGTACAAACTTATGGTTTTTTCCTTGCTTTATCTTTTGGCATTGGTGCTTGGTGGTTGTATGTAGAAATGCGCAGAAGAGAAAATTTAGGTTTATTAACTGGATTTGAAGAAGAAATAAAAATAGGTGAACCTTTATCTATTTTTAGCTTAATTAGCAATGCTTTAATTGGTTTTTTAATTGGTTTTAAAGGCATTTATGCATTAAGCAATCCTGATATATTTGCTAGTGATAAGGCTAAATCTTATTTAATGTCTTGGGAACATGGCAATTGGTTAATGGGTATTGTATTAGCTATAGCATTTGTAGCAATGAAGGTGTATGAAAAGAAAAAAGAAAAGGAAAAATATCCTGAACCTAAAACCTTCAAAAAAATAGTAATGCCACATGAACGCATTGGCGATTTGGTAATGCTTTCGGCTATAAGTGGTATATTTGGTGCCAAATTATTTTATGTATTGGAAGAAAAACCAGCCAATGAAGCTTTATTAGATGCTATTTTTAGTGGTAGTGGTCTTACCGTTTATGGTGGTTTGATTGTAGCTTTCTTTGTAGTGAGCTATTATGTTTATAAAAAGAAAATTAACTATAAACAGCTTTTAGATGTATTTGCACCTGGTTTAATATTGGCTTATGGTGTAGGTCGTTTGGGTTGTCATTTTTCTGGTGATGGAGATTGGGGTACTACTAATCCATATCCTAAACCAATGGCTTTTTTACCAGATTGGATGTGGGCTTATCATTATCCAAATAATGTAATTAATGATGGCAGTGCTATAGTAGAAAATTGCGGTGGTTATCCTTTTGCAGATGTATATGGACATTGTTCAGCTTTAGCACAAGGCGCCTATCCAACTCCTGTTTGGGAATTTTTAGCGAGTATAGTAATTTTCTTTATTTTATTTTCTTTGCGCAAATGGGCAAAAGAAGGCGGTTTATTATTTGCCATTTATTTAATTTTTAATGGCTTAGAACGTTTCTTAATTGAAATCATTCGTTTAAATCCTGAATACGATACAGTAATAGGTTTACAATTGAGCCAAGCGCAACATATTGCTATAGTATTATTCATTATAGGCATAGTATTAAGTCTTTACTTATACAATAAACAAAGAAAAAATTTAGCCCATTAATTTTACTCAACAGTATAATAGTATGTATTGGAAATTATCGATTTTAAGTGTATTTATGTTGGTCAGTATTTTTTCTGGTGCTTGCCAATCTAAAGGTAAAAATGCTGCTAAAGCTAGCGTACAATATCCTATAGAGCATATTCAATGCTATGTGCGTTTTGTAGAAAGCAAAAAGGAAATACAATCTGAAGTTTCTTTTACCATGAAAGATAGTACTTTAGGTGTAGCAGCATATCCAAAAAAATTCTTTTTCAATGAGCAGGCTATGGCAGTAAAAAACTTGCCTAAATTAGGCTTAATTTTCCGCCATGTACATGAACCTACAGTATATAATCCTCCTTATTATTTTCATTATACAGAGCTAGATAGCAGCATTATAAAAGATAGTATTAATATGCCTAAATTAAACAATTTGATGGTAAAAGGCAATCAAATGAGTTTGAGCAAAGGCGCTACGCTTGCTTGGGATAATCAATTGACTTTAATGACAAATGATGTATTGCGTATTTTGATTATTGATAGCAAAGGCGAAAATTATACAATTAATCATGCAGGCGCTACTTTAGCAGGGGAATTAGGGATTTCTTTCGAGCAATTGCCCAATTTAGCAAAAGGAAAAGCTACTTTAATTATCTCTCAAGCGCGCAGTGTATTGGGCGAAAAAATTTCTAAAAAAATAGAATTCTATTATAAAGAAATTGAGACAGAAATAGTAGACTAAAATCACTATATACAAAAATATAAGCCATAACTAATTTCATATTAGTTATGGCTTTTTTTATAAAAGAATGCAAAACTCCCTTTCCCAAAAAAATATTAAAAATGAAGGGAAATAGCCGCTACTATATTCCGTCCTTGTTCTGCCAAATTCAACAAACGATAACGACTCAAATGATTAAGATAAGCCGTATCGAATAAATTATTCACTTGCAAAGAAAACTGTATACGCTGATGTTTGTGCTCAATTGTATACATAGCTTGCAAATGCATTAAATGATAACTTGGTGTAGTTTTTTCATTTCTATCTACTCTATTTTGCGCTGCATAATATTGATGAATAGTTGCAATTTTTAAAGTTTTATTGTCTTGTTTCCAAGCCCAATCTACACTGGTACGCAAATGAAAAGGTGGCGTAAAAGGTAAAGCATCTTGCGTATTTAAATTTTGATTATACACATATTCATAAGCTTGTGTAATATTCAAGGTATGTGCTTTATTTTTCAAATTAATTTGATAATTCAATTCCAATTCTGCCCCTGCCAATAAAGCTTTATCTTGCTGATATTGATATAATTGTCCGCCTTCTGGCAATGAAGAAAAACGTCCGCTAGCATGCAAATAAATATAATTAGTATAATAACTTGCAAAAGTAGAAGCTTGTAAATTTAAATTTTTGTAAAAGGGAATATGGTAAGTGATATTTGTTTGTATACCAGCCTCTGGCTTCAAATTAGCATTACCTTTTTCATGACGAAAAGTACCATGATGTACACCATTAGCAGCCAATTCATTTATAGTAGGATTTCTATATAATTTGGTAGCATTAAATTGCAAAGTATTATCTGCAAAAACACCTTTCCCTTGTATATAATATTTACCAGACCAAGCCAAAGCATAATTAAAAAATTGCTTATCTAAAGCATTAGCACGATTTTGCAAAGTATAGCCTAATTCTGTACCAGTGGCTTGTCTTTTTATATTAAATGCTTCGGATTGCAAATGACTATAAGCAAATCTTGCGCCTATATGCTGAATAAATTTAGCTTCTTTTCCTACAATTTTATATAAATAAAAGGCTTCGATTTGTGCTTGCTTATAAGCAGGAATCAAAAATTCAAAACCTTGAATACTATTATTTTGATGATTGGCTGTAAGTCCTAATTTATGAAAGGTATTGCTTAACTTCAAATTTAAAGCCAAAGTTTGCAAATCCAAGCCTAAAGCTAAGTTTTCATTCCCTTCATATTGATAAGGCATAGTATGTGCATGCGGAAAAGAAAGCTCTTTTCTATGATTATATTGATAGCTTAAATTAGCCTCCAAATTTAAATTACCTATAACATTATCTTGTTCATGTATATAAGCCAATTTGTAATGCTGCACATTTTGCTGCGGAAAATCTATATTTCTATTATTACCATCTGGCGCCAAACTATAAGCTCTAGGAATACCAATTGCGCCTGTAAATAAGCCATTTTTAGTTTGATATAAAGAAGCAATAAATTTACCGCTTACTTTACCATATTGATAAGCTAAACCCAAACGAGCATTCAATTCTTTGCCTGCTGTATTTTTAAGTGTTTGAGCATAAATAGGCAATTCGAAACCATTATAAGTAAAATTTTCTGCTGGCACTTTATAATCCCCATAATCTTGATAAGTAAGACGTGTTTCTATTTGCCAATGTTTGAAATTGCCACGCAATAAAGTACTTAAACCTGCATGAGCATTATTATGCTTATATATAGTAGAAAATTGTCCTGAAAATTTAGGCAAATAAGTATTAAATTTTAAAGCATCATCTAATAAAACTACCCCACCGCTAGCATCGCCACCATATTCTAAAGTCATAGCGCCTTTCAAAATATTAATGTCTTGTACATCCATAATATCGATTTCCAAGCCATGGTCTGTGCCCCATTGCTGACCTTCTTGTTTTACGCCATATTGTTGTACAGCTACTCTATTGCCGAATTGACCACGAATCATAGGTTTTCCTATACCTACGCCTGTATTAATAGCATTTACACCAGCTACTTTAGTAAGGGCTTGTGAAAGCGTATTACTTGTAGAATTGGTCAAATCCATTTTAAGCGTTTTACTTTCTTGCCAATAGATTTTATTCGCTATTATACAGATTTCTTCGCTATCATATTCTAATTGAGGTGCTAAAGTATCTATAGCCTTATTATTATTGAATTTATTATCAAAAATCATACTACCTTTCTCATAAAAAGCTAAAGGAGTAAAATAATTATATAAAAAAGTAGTTATTGTATCTTTAGAAATATTGTTATCATTCGCCTTTATATTATAAAAAGGTATAATATATATTCCTATGAACATCAATAATATTTTATAATTAAAGTGCATATTTATTTCTCTTTTGTATTATTC
>X137_Gaur__coassemble_140_pt1 | contig 19559 bp, 12 predicted proteins | sample X137_Gaur__metabat2_high_PE_006 | metagenome-assembled genome bin X137_Gaur | reverse complement strand
GAATTAGTGACTGTAGTTATAGACCAAGATACCGTTTATGGAGAATTGCATGGTGTTATTAATTCTGAGGATATTATAATAGAAGGCGGACTTACTGGCAAATGTAAAGGAGATACTTGTGAAATACAGATTTCTAAAATGTATTCGCAAGATTATGAATTGGAAATAATGCAACAAACTTGGGTAAAAAACAGCAAAAATGAATTTGAAGTAATTAAAGGAATGGAATATGCTAATAGAACAGCTGAAACTTTCTTTTATAGACCTATACGCTGTTTCCAATTTGACCCCACAGCAAAATATGACCTTATTTTAGAATTTAAGGATGGTTATGCCCCTATTATGCAAAATGGTGTTATGGGGATTATTGATAGCAATTATAATCTTGTGGTGGAAGCTCAATATAATTTTATTAGTAATATTAATGAAGGAACTGTAGCTTTTCGACCACAAGGTCAAATGTCTTACCATTATGGAATCATGGATGTACAAGGTAATATTATGGTAGAAGCAACACAATCTCAAGCTACTCCTTTTTATAATGGAATAGCTGCATTAGTAGATGATAAGGGCTATTATTTTATAGATAAAACTAGCAAAATTGTAATCCCACCTAATAATTATAAATCTATAATATTCTCTTCAAATTATGAAGAAGATACCCAATTTATAAGAGAAGGACTTATTCCTATTTTAAAAGATGATAAATGGGGCTTTTTAGATAAGAAAGGGAATATTGTTATTCCTTTTATTTATGAATATGTAGAACATTTTCAAGATGGTAGAGCTACTGTACAAAAAGATGGTAAATCTATTATAATAGACCGTTATAATAAATGTTTATTCAATTGTGATTAAGTTTTTTAAACCTATTTTGCATATTTTTAATTTCCTTATATTTTGCTCATGAAAACTAATAATAGCTTAATTATTGCTATACTTTTTTCTTTAATGTCTATAGCAAATCTATATGCTCAGAATACCGAAGATACTCCAAAAGAAATTGCGCAACTCATGGCTGATTCTACTAAAATTCAGACACAAATTGCGCAACTTCAAAAAGAAAAACTGAAAGGAGATGAATATTTATTAGGCTTACAAACTGGTTTCTTGAAAAACACAGTAAAGGACAGCCCAAATAAAGCCAAATGGTCTGTACTTTTCGAATTAGATAAAGAAATTATAGAGCAAATGTATGAATATGAAAAGTATAGCGATACTGAAATCATAGACATTATAGTAGATATTACAGGGGAGAAAACAAGTTATGAAACGCTTTTAAGTGGAGAAAAAGAAAATTACAGCACTTATTTGAGTATTTTAGATGCCTTTATAGAGCATAATGACTTGAAATTAGAAATTTTTAGAGCAGAACAAAAATTGCTGCTTACGACGAGAAAATTAAAAAACTTAAGAACAAATATGCCATAGTCCCTTTCCAAAAAAATAAAATTATTCATTATTATTTTGGCGTAAAGGCGAATAAATTTTCACTGCACTTTTCATAATTTCTAGCTTATCCAAGCTCATAGTTTTAAGCTCTTTTTCATGCAACATTTTAAGTTCATCTTGATAATTGTCGCTAGTAGGATTATTTTTGAAAGGGAGTAAGGTTTCTATTTTTTCTGCGCCATCTTTGCCAAATTTCACAAAGTGTATATAAGTATCGCCAATGAAAATTTTATATTTTCCATCTTTATAATGTTTGGCATAAGCAGGCACTAAAGCATCAGGAAAACCTAGAGCTGGATGCAATTTACCATTGCGTAAATGATAAATTAAACGTCCGTAAGGGACTTTAATACTACCATAATGTTTGAGCAAAAAAGCAGAAGCATGCTCTATACATTCTATTAGCAATTCATCGCTAATTTGTACGCCTTTTATAAAAGCCTCTTCTGTATATCCTAAAGTATCGAAAGCCTTTTCTAAAGTAAGGAAAAACAAAGTAGCAGCTATACTAGTAGTGTCTGTATTTCCATCCCAATTTTGCATCAATTCTATAGCTTGCGACAAATGCGGATAAGCATCTATATCTAAGCTATATAGATTGGATAATGTTTTGAAAAAATGTGTCTCTTTACTGAATTTCTGGTCAAATTTCAATGCCTTAAATTCATCAAAATTTAATCTAGTAGTGCCCTCGATTTGATTGATAAATCGCAGGGCTCTATTATTATCGCCAGGGCGCAAATCTATATATTTTTGAATTTGCTCTTTAGGATAATTATCTCTGCCGCCTGTAGCATGACTTGGCGTATTATTCGTATTAAAAACATAACCGCTATAAGGATTTTTAACTTGTGGTAAATCCTTTATTGTATAATAATCTGTCCAAATTGCTTCAGATTTATTGCCTTGTATTATAGTTGTATAGTCATATTTTGGATTTCTTTTAGGTATTCGCCCATTGCATAAATAATAAATATTATCCTTATTATCTGCATAAATAATATTGAACATATTTAGAGCATTCATTTTTAAAGCATTGGTAAATTCTTCAAAATTATTTGCCTTATTCATAGCATAATATTGCTGCCCTATGGCTATATTTTCGAAAGAAGGCGAACGCATAGCATAGAACTTTTTATCCTTAGATTGAAAAACAATGCCATGTGCAGAACGATATACCTTTTTTCTTATAGGCAAGGTAAAAGCACCCATTTTAACTTTAAGACGAATAGGAATTTTCTCTAGTTTATGGACTTTTTCATCTAAAATATATGCCGAACTCCCTTTCATATCCAAAGCAAAAATATCTACTTGGTCAATATAATTATAAGTATGCGCCCAACCCAAATGCATATTATTGCCTAAAAAAATAGAAGCTCCACCATTAAATAATGCGCCTGTAATATTTAAACCTTCTTCACTCTGCAAATGAGCTTCATAAAAAGAAAGAGGTCCTTCAATAAAGAAATGCGGATTTATACATAAATAAGTCTTTCTATCTGTGGTTTTTGAGCCATTGAAAGCATAAGCATTAGAGCCAACTGCATGTTCATTTACTTGTAATTTATCAAATTCACCGTCCATAATTTTTTGCATATCCAATGGCGCACCAGAAAGAAAAGCAAAACAAGACAAATACACCGTAAGCATATCTTTATCTTGAATAGGAAATAGTTTTTTAATAGCTACTTTTTCTGGAAATTGTGCCGCATAAGCATTGAGCCCTTGACAATAGGCATCTAAATAAATTAGGTAATTTTTATCTAAAGTATGATATAAACTATCTACTGTTTTTCTTGCGCCAATGGCTTGTACAAAAAAGTCCGTTTTTGCGCCTTCCTTTCCTTTTAAAATACCCATTTTTCCCTTTGCAATAGCTGCCATTTCTTGCAATTTATCGAAAGCATCTTCAGCATTTGCCCAAGCCAAGCCATAAGCTACTTCAGCATCCGTTTTAGCAAAAATATGCGGCACTCCCCAAGCATCTCTAGCTATGGTAATATTATTAGCATTAATTTTTTTGGGAAAGGGAGTATGGTTTTTGTTTTGTCCATTTAGCCCTATACTAAAGCAAAGACAATAAGATAAAAATATATAAAACTTCATATTTCCAATTTAAATAAGTATTCAAAAATTAACTAGGTAAATATAAAAAAAAACGCATAAACATCTCAAAAGACATTTATGCGTTAACATTATATTTTTGCGTTAAAAACTCCTATTAAGGTTTGAAATTGCGCATTAATTCTACTAAATATTCTACACTTTCTATTTCTAAAGCATTATACATTGAAGCACGGAAACCACCAACACTTCTATGTCCATTAATGCCCACAATGCCATTAGCTTTGCAATATTGAGAGAATAATTCTTCATGTGCAGGGTCTGCTGTAAGGAAAGTAACATTCATCCAAGAGCGATCCTCTTTAGCAGCAGTTGGTACAAAAAGTGGATTATTATCTAATTCACTATATAATAATTCAGCTTTAGCACGATTTCTATTTTCCATACCCAACAAACCACCATTAGCTTGAACCCATCTTAAAGTAAGCATACTTACATAAATTGGATAAACTGGCGGTGTATTGTAAGAAGATTTATTTTTAGCATGAATACGATAATCCAACATTTTAGGCATAATGCGTTCAACTTTACCTAATGCACTTTTGCGTACAATCACTAAAGTAACACCAGCAGGGCCCATATTCTTTTGTGCACCAGCATAAATTAAATCAAATTTATTGGCATCAATGCGACGAGAGAATATATCAGAAGACATATCACAAACTAACATAGTTTCTTCTGGTACAGTTGGATATTCGTGATATTGAGTACCAAAAATAGTATTATTACTAGTAATATGTAAGTATTTGCTATTTTCTGCTAAAGTCCAATCTTTAGGAATATAGCTATAGTTTTTATCTCTAGAAGATGCTGCTACATGTACTTTACCAAAGTTTTGCGCCTCTACAATTGCACGAGAAGCCCATTCGCCAGTATCTATATAAGTAGCTATTTCATTATCATTTAAAAGATTCATAGGCACCATAAAGAACTGCGTACTTGCACCTCCTGTTAAGAATAGCACTTCATAATCATCTTCCAAATTAAGCAAAGAACGCACTAATTGTTCTGCTTCATCAATTACTGCCACCATGCTTTTATCACGATGAGAAGTTTCAAGAATTGATAAACCGCTAAATTCAAAATCTGTAACCGCTTGCGCTGCTTGTTCTAAAACAGAAGCTGGTAAAATACCAGGTCCAGCACCAAAATTGTGTTTTTTCATAATGTAGAAAGAACACTCTGGAAGAGTGATTTAATATGTAATTAGATTGTATTATAAAATGTCTGCCATAACGCGCTCAACACTTTTGAAGTAAATGATTGCTAAAATTAGCAAAATAGTCACAACTGCAAAAGAAATATAAGAATAAATTGAGATAGGTTCTCCTCCCAATAAACACCAACGCATACCTTCTACAATACCTGTCATAGGATTAAGATAAAAGAACATTCTGTATTGCTCTGGTACAGCTGAAGCTGGATAAGCGATAGGTGTAGCATACATCCCCAAACGCAATAAGAAAGGTACAATATACTGAAAATCTCTGAAACGAATACTTAAAGCACTCATCCATATACCACCTGCCAAACCAGAAACTACTGCCATTAATAAAAAGAATGGAAAGTAAATAATATTAGCACTTGGCATAAAGCCATAATAAGCCATAAGAATTAATAAAAATACTAATACAATGGCAAAATCAATAAAAGCTGTAGCTGCTTTAGAAAGGGGAATAATTAGACGAGGAAAATAAATCTTCTTTACCATGGCTTGAGCACCAATAATAGAACTACCTGCTTCGGAAAGTAAAGTAGCAAAATAAGTCCATCCTGCCATACCAGCCACTGTATAAATAATTTGAGGAATAGGTTTGCCTGAATCATTAGTCCCTAAATCTACTTGCGCCACTACACCAAAGACAAAGCTTAAAATAAGTAAAGTAAATAAAGGATTCAAAAAAGCCCAAACAATACCTACAGCAGTTTGTGCATAACGCACACGCAAATCTCTATAAGTAAGGGTTAGTAATAATTCACGATACGCAAATAATTCTGCCCAATCCATTTGATACCATTTTCGCTTTGGCTCTATTACGAGATAGGGCGTTTGTTCTTGCACGTTTTCGGTTTGCATAAGTCTTTAAAAAAGTTATTGTTTTTAATGCGTCTAGAGATATTTTGTTTTTTTGAAAATAAGCACCTATAGCTAAAACACTATAGGTGCTCAATATATTCATAATATAATTATACTATTTCAAAATCACAAAACGCTGTACTTTACTAGTATGAGCGTCTTGCCATTGAATAAAATATAAACCAGCTGCCATATCCCCTTCCAAATTAAAATTTAAATATTGAGTAGCAGGTGGCACTATTTCCTTATATAAAGCACGACCATTTGCATCGTAAATAGTTATATAAGTTTCATTCAAAATAACTTCGTCCCACTTTACTGTAAATTGTCCATAATTTGGATTAGGCAAAATTACGAAATTTATTGCATTTACTAAGGGTAAATTTTCTACTATACCTACTTGGCAAATACTATCCCCTATAGAAACATACAATGAATCTATAGCTAAGCCGCAAGTATTTTGAACGATTAATTGAATTAAATAGCAAGAATCAGCCATATAGGTATGAAATCCTGAAGTAGTATAAGCAGAAGCATCACCATAATCGAAATAGTAGTAATTATAATTTTGAGAATTATTTCTCACCCCAATTTCTCTACCTTGATGATAAATTAAATCTACTTGTGGTATTGGCGGCAACATACTACTTACAATTACATCATCCATTGCTATACAACCATTGGCTGTAGTAACTGTCACGGCATATACACCACTACCAGATATAGTAGCAAAATCAGTAGTTTCGCCTGTAGACCATTGATATTGATAACCTTGCCCAAGTTGTGGAATATCCAAATGATAGCCTTCACATAAAATACGTGTAGAACCTAAATCAAAATTGGGTATATTTTCTATAGCTGTAATATTAGTATTTGCTACTAGAACACAACCTTGAGGCGTCGTTACAGTCAAGCTATAATTACCCAATACGCCATTCAAAGGCAATTGTGGTAGAAAATCTCCTGTACTCCATGTATAAGTAGTATTCACTAAACTAGTATAATTACTGAATAAAGTATCACCACAGTTTACACCACTTGGCAACATTAAAGGCATAGGATTTTCTATTACTATAGTATCTATTACTATACAGTTTTGTCCTCCAGTAATCGTTACTGTATACAAACCTGCTGTTGTATAAATAATTGTCGAACTAGTTTCTCCTGTAGACCATTCATAGCTAGTAGCTAAAGGATTAGTAACATCTAAAAATAGATGATCGCATACTAAAACTGGCGTATCTGGCAAAATAGCAGGAAAATCTACAGTAATATCTAAAATATCAATATTAGGCGCAGCACAAGCTCTATCAGCATAAGAAAAATGCCAATCAAAGAAACAAGGATAAGTAACGCCCGATAAATTTGTTCCAGTCAATACAACTTCTGCATTTGCAGTTTGCATAGGATATACTGCTGCATAATCCACTAAGAAAGAGCTATTAAAATTGGCAAACTCTAATTGATAATTTGTACTCGGTGCTAATGTTTTATGAATAGGCAAAAATACCTTTTCTTGAGCAGTATAGATCGTATGTGTAGCACGATAAATTTCTTCATTAGCGTTATTCTTCAATACTATATCGAAAGTAGTAGGTGCTTGTAAAGCATATACGGCTACAGAATCAAATACTACCCAACTATATACATTAAAAGTGTTTGGTATATTATAAGCAGCATAATTATTCGCCATTTGTGCATTCAAAGAATTTTGTAAACCAACACGAGCAGTAGCCCTTGCAAAAGCATTTACTACAAAACTAGTATCATCTTGTATAAAAGTTTCATAAGGGGCACCCAAATGTAAAATATCTTGATTCACATCATTCGTATAGAATTGATAAATTTGTTGAGGTGCATTTTGCAATAGACTTACAGACTGAGATGCACATAAATTCAAATCTTGAACTTGTACTGTTGTAGGAGCTTCCAAAAATTGTACATATACATCACGCACAATATTACAAACACCATTATTAGAAATAGTTACTTGATAATATCCTGTTTGCATTACATCAATATTATCTGTAGTAGCACCTGTAGACCATAAATAAGTATAAGCACTATTGGGCGCAGACAAAATCGGAATATTAATGCTATTGGTATTATTACAAGCAGCTATATCAGAAACTATATTCACTACTGGATAAGGCGGCACAGTTACCACAAAAGGCATACGCTCTGTAGCACAAGCCAAATTAGAAATTTTCCATTTATAAAAATAACTATATCTATTACCCATAGTAGCAGGCACGCCTCTTTGAATTCTAAATTCATTATATAATAAAGGGAATATGGTATTTTGTGTAAATATTTTGCCCCCTGTTATACTGTCTAAAACAATTTGATAACCATTATTTGGTACAAGTATCCAACCTAAGTCTATAGTATTTTCGCCAATATTAGGCAAATGCACCCATTTTGTCTCTAAGACTAAACCATACATATCATACAATATAACTTTCGCATCTACTGCCCCTTCATCTACAAAAAGAGAAACTTGATCCAAACGCATTGGTAAAATCACATCAAAATCCATACCTGCTTCTACTGGTACATTGCTACTATTCACATAAACCCCTGAACCAAAAGCAGGATTTTCTATACCTAAAGTTGCTAAACGTCGCAAGAAATTTACAGATTCTACCCATATAGTACTATCTCTATCAAAATGGAAATTTACTGTATCTCCAATTGCTATAGGCATATTACCTAATTCTGCTGCATACCAAGCTTGTGTAAAACCATTACCTGTAGCTATTAATGTTAAATTACCGCCACAAATAGTAGTATCATTAGGCACAGTAACTCTGGTTGGAGGATTAGAAATATTGATATAAATATCATGTGCTGTAGTACATTGTCCTATAGTTGCTGTTACGCTATATGCTCCAGCTATCATAGTATATAAATTAGGACTAGTTAATCCTGTAGACCATACATATGTAGCATTATTATTTTGAGGATGCTCTGCCGAAACCATAGCATTGGTAGCACAAAAAACAGTGTCACTAGGCAATGGAATAATTGGCGTAGGTAATATATTTATAGTAACTGGTTTACGTGCAGTAGGACAAGCCAAACGCACTACATTCCATTCATAAAAATAACTATAAATTTGCCTATTAGTACCCGAAGTTACTATATTACCATTGAGCATAGCTCCTGTTAATGTAACCAGTTGAGACTCTAAAGGATATATATTTGACCCATCTGGTGCATCCGAAAATAAACGTCCTCCACCTCTAGGATTGCGCAAAGCTAATACATAATCACCAAGATTAGGTAAAGTAAAATTAAGTGCTATTTGATGCATACCTGTAGAAAGTGTGATTTGCTTAGTTTGCAAAACAGTACCGCTAGCCGTACGCAACTCTATAGTAGCTTCCAAAAAACCATCTATATATATTTTTACACTTTTTAAAATAGAAGCTTGATGTGCCGTAAAAGCAATTCCCCTATTCATATCTACTATATTGGCGAAACCAGAATTCATACCATTTACTAATGTATTATCCATTAAGCCTGCATAAGTATTGAAAAGGGAGTTTTGTGCTTCTACATATAAAGTCTGTGTACTATCAAAATCTAAGGTTAAGTTTTGTCCCATACCCACTATAGTACCACCTGTAGCTTGCGACATCCAAAGATAATTCGTATTGCTTGGACCATTAACGCTTAAAGTTTGTTCTCCTGCACAAAAAGTTTGATTCGTTACTTGAAAACCAGAAATAGTATCCAATAAAAATACTTCTATACTATCTTCATCAAAACATTGCCCAATACTAGCTGTAACACTATACAAACCACTTTGGTCAATAGTAATACTTTGATTTGTTTCACCTGTAGACCATACAAAATCACTCCCTGTGTTTTGAGCATCTATTGTATAAGTAGGAATACCACAAAGTAAAGTATCCAGACCTAAATTCACTAATGGTGTTGGTAAAACCTCTACCAAAAAATCTTCTTTCTCTGTCAAACAACTATGTTTAGAAATACGCAAATTATAAAAATAACAATGATTACGTACATTCAATACCCCAGAAAATAAAGAAGAAGTAATAGTCATTCCATGTGCGCTTATTGGAAAGAGATTAGTAGCAGAATTACCAATATGCAATTGCCCTGTCCCTCTAGGATTAGCCAATACTAATCTATATCCTACACCAGGTAATAAGGTTTTATCTATATTCAATACATTAGTCCCTTCTACCAAAGAAACACTTTGTCTATAAATAATATCGCCATTGGCTTTTCTAATTTGCAATTCTCCTGTCAAAGCACCATTTTGTAAAGGTACTTCTACTGTATATAAATGCGTAGTTTGCGCCAAAGTAAAGACTATACCACGAGGATCAAAATTATTTACACCTACAAAACCACTAGTTCCACCTGTTACTAAACTGCTAAAACCAACCGTAACAGAATCCATAGAACGATAACCTTGTATAAAATAATTTTTCGTATTAGTATAAGTCTCTCTTATGCTCAAACCTTCTTGAAAAGGAGCTATAGTAGTATCATTACCAAACCATAAATAAGTAGCATCACTAGTAGGATTCAATAAAGATAAAGTATATTCTCCTCTACAAAAAGCTGTATCAGGACGTTCTATATTTATAGTTGGTCCCAAAATCAAACGTGTAGTATCAGCTTTTGTACAACCTGCTAAAGTTGCCGTTACACTAATTTCTTGCGAACTATTCAATACTATGCTACTAGTAGTTTCGCCATTGGACCAAACATAAGTGGCATTTGCTTGTGCTACATCTATAGTAGCATTCGCTGCACATAAAGTAATTACACTATCTAATGCTAATATTGGTGCAGGGCGTACACTTACTTTAAATACTTGCTTAGGTGTTTGACAATATTGCTTAGAAACCTTCAAATTATAAAAATAGCAGTGAAAGTTGATGGTGTTTACATTGGTCAAAAAACCAGATGTAAATCTCAAACCATTACTTGTTCTAGGATAAGTAATATCTGGTTGACGTGCTTGATGCAAACGACCAGTACCAGCAGGATTTGCTAATACCATTCTATAACCATTAGCTATAGCTATATCATAATTTATATTGACTATGTTTATACCTGTAGTCAAACTTACAGCTTGCTCATATAATATAATATTACTCGCATTTCTAATTTGTAAATTACCTGTTACATTACCATTTTCTACTGGAATTTCTACACTTACTAATTTCATAGCCTCCAATACATCGAACACTATACCACGAGCATCATTATTCAAAGAACTTACATTTACAAATGGACTATTTGCTGTTACTACAGGATTAGTATAACCTGCTATAGCACTATCTATCAAGCGCAAGCCTTGCAAATAATAACTTTCATCTAAAGTATAATGCTTAGTAAACGAATTTTGTATTTGGAAAGGGACTATGGCATTTGGTTCATTAAACCATAAATATCTTACATCACTTTCAGCTTGCTGAATAGATAAAGTATGCATACCTTCACAAATAGAAGTATCTGCTCTATTAATAGTAATTTGAGGATTAATTAATAAAGCTATATTTTTACTACTAGAGCAACCTGCTGTAGTTACTGTTAGACCTACTGTACCCGAATTATTGAGTATAATACTAGCTGTATTTTCGCCTGTAGACCATTGATAAGTACTATTAGGCAAAGTTGCATCTAATACTACACTACCTGTACATGAGAAATAATTATCATTCAAACTAATAGAAGGTATAGGCAATACTACTATATTTAGAGGAGAGAGATTAGAAGTACAATAATTTTTGCTAATTTTTAAATTATAAAAATAGCAATGAAAATTCGTTGTATTTACATTGGTCAAAAAACCAGAAGTAAATCTCAAGCCATTACTTGTTCTAGGATAAGTAATATCTGGTAGTCTACCTTGATGTATACTGCCTGGTCCATTAGGATTTGCCAATAGCATTTTATAACCTGTACCTATAGGCAATTCATAATTAATTTCAACAGTATTTATACCATCTACCAAGTTCAAAGCTTGTGTATAAATTACTGTATTACTAGCATCTCTAATTTGCAAATTACCTGTTACAGCCCCCCCTTGTACTGGTATTTCTACAGATGAAATTAGCATAGGTTCTAATACATCAAAAACAATACCACGAGCATCTCCATTCAAGGCAGAAGCACGCACAAAATTACTATTCCCATTCACTACATAAGAAGTATAACCTGCAATAAAGCTATCTTGCATTTGCAATGCTTTAATAAAAAAGGTTTCATCTAATGTAAAATTTTTAGTATAAGTATTGCCTATATGAAAAGGAGTATTAGTATTGGCATTATACCATAAATATTTAGTATTAGGCAATATATTAGCAGCTGCATTAATAGTATGAGTACCTATACATAAAGATAAATTATTCGGACTAAGGCTTAGAGGGGTATTTAGCAATACATTAATAGTATCACTTTCTATACCTGAAGGATAAGTGGCTGTTACTGCATAATTGCCACTAGTAGCAATTTGTATACTACTAGTAGTTTCGCCTGTGCTCCAAACATAATTTGTTGCACCTAGCCCTGCATTTAAAGTATAAGTACTAGCACAAGATTGTATATCATTGCCCAAATTTAAGGTTTGTGCTTGAAGTTGTATATGCCATAAACAACTTAAGCTTAAGACCAAGTAAAGATAAAATCGCATAGATAATGATGCTTTTTTAGAATAAACTAAGGAAATAGAGCATTTAATAATTCAATATACAAAAACGAAGTTTCATAGGGGGTTAAATGCTTCACTTTATACGCATATAAATTTGAATTAGCTGTTTTATAGCTATAAAAATCCAATATTTATTATATATAAAAATACTTATTTATTATGGCAATTCCATACGAATGCGCCAATGTTTAGGGAAATAATTATTAAATCGATTGCCCATAGATTTTATCCAACCCAAACCACGACCTTTATAAGTCATCAATACCCAACCTGTTGGTGTACCTTCTGGTAAATCAAAATTATCGAGACGCAAGAATGCTTGCGCTTGCGCAAGACTTAATTCTTGAGATGCAAAACTCCCTTTATCAAAATTTGTATTTAAAGCTAAAACTGGATTAGGTTTAAACTCTTTTTTCACTTGCTCTGCTACGCTTATTCCAGCATAAACTATACGCAATTGCTCATATAAATAAGGATAAATAAATGCCCATTGGTCAGGGAAAGCACGCCATTCTTCATTATGAATAATCCAAGCCCAAGCAGCAGAGTCTTTCATTAGTTTCGAAATATCAGCTATTTGTTTTCTGCCTTGCCATTGCCAATTACGGAATTTATTAGGTAAGCGTATTTCTTGTTCATTATCGTCTAATTTTTGCATAAAGCTTACAAAAAAGCCTTCGCCTTTAGTAAGATGTGGCATGAATTTATAGCCATGAATATTTTCTTTTTCTATATGCGTAACGCCATTGGCTTGGAAATAATTTTCGCCTAAGTCTAAGCTTTTAAGGGCATGCTGCTTAGACCACCACAAAATATTATCTTCATTTTCTGAGCTATTATAAGTACAAGTACTATAAATAAGTACGCCATTTGGTTTGAGCATAGTCCAAGCTGCTTCTAAGATTTCTCTTTGGCGCAAAGTACATTTTTGAACATTATCCAAAGACCATTCCTCTATAGCGGCAGGGTCTTTTCTGAACATACCTTCGCCAGAACAAGGCGCATCTACTAAAATAATATCAAAGAATTGTGGTAATTTATCAGCTAATTGCTGTGGATTATGTTGTGTAATTACTGTATTACCCATACCCCATTTTTGCAAATTTTCTTGTAAAATTTGGCTGCGATTGGCAATAATTTCATTACAAATAAGCAAGCTATCTTCAGGCAATAAAGCAGCTGCATGTGTAGATTTTCCGCCAGGGGCTGCGCACAAATCCAAAACCGCTAAAGGCATTTTTTCTTCTTGCGCTTCTTGTACTAAAGGAATAGCTTTTTTCCAAACTTGTTCCAAAAACATAGAACTAGCTTCTTGTACATAATAAGCGCCTGCATGCAAAAGTGGGTCAGCCGTAAATAAAGGGCGTTGAGGCAAATAATAAGCATTATCGCACCAAGGTACTGGTTGCATATTTTCAAAATCCAGACCCTGCATATCGGCAGTGTTTTTGAGCGGATTAAGCCTAATACTTACAGATGCATCACTTTGTGCTATGCTTTGTATAAAAGCTTCATATTCAGTTTTATCTGTAAGTTGATTAGAGATTTGATTTAGAAAATCTTGAGGTAATTGTTTCATTATATATAGTATTATATGGCGTATAGTAAAGGATATAAATAAAAAAATTAATGCCAAACTCCCTTTCCAAAAAAAATATAAATACCTTTAGTGAAAGAAATCTTAAAATTTGGTATTAAACAGTAAAATTATCTGAAAATTTAGCTAAAAACAGCATAAAGAAGGATTTATTTTCGGGAAAACTTGGTATATATGAATATATTATCATATCTTTGTATCATCAAAGTAAGCCAAAAAGAATAGCAATAAATTTGATTATTGTTTCAAAATAAAATCAATACAATGATAGTAGAACAAATTTATACAGGTTGCTTGGCACAAGGCGCCTATTATATAGAAAGCCAAGGCGAAGCCATTATTATTGATCCGTTGCGTGAAGTTACGCCATATATCAATAAAGCGCAAAGAAACGGTGCTGTAATTAAATATATATTAGAAACGCATTTTCATGCAGATTTCGTTAGTGGTCATTTAGACCTTTCTAAAAAAACAGGCGCACCTATAGTTTATGGTCCTAATGCTAATCCTGAATTTGAAGCTTATATAGCTAAAGATGGAGAAATACTAACTTTAGGCAATATCAAAATAAAGGTATTGCATACACCAGGGCATACTTTAGAATCAACTTGCTATTTGTTAATAGATGAAGCAGGCAAAGAAAAATATATTTTCACTGGTGACACTTTATTTATTGGCGATGTTGGTCGTCCTGATTTGGCGCAAAAAAGCAATGAAATCACTAAAGAAGATTTGGCTGGCATGCTTTTCGATAGTCTCAATAATAAAATCAAGACACTTCCTGATGAAGTTATTGTATATCCTGCGCATGGTGCTGGCTCTGCTTGTGGCAAAAATATGTCTAAAGAAACTTTCGATACTTTAGGCAATCAGAAAAAAACAAATTATGCTTTATTAGCTGAAGATAAAGCTACTTTCATACAAGAAGTAACTGATGGCTTAATGCCTCCGCCTTATTATTTCCCTCAAAATGCTATGCTCAATAAAAAAGGTTATAGTACTTTAGATGAAGTAATGCACAAAGGTCATCAGCCGCTTACACCTGAAGCTGTAGAATTATTGGTTAGTACACAAGATGCCCTTATTTTGGATACACGTGCGCCACAATCTTTTGCTGAAGGTCATATTCCTGGCTCTATTTTTATTGGTATAAAAGGGGATTTTGCACCTTGGGTTGGTACATTGATTACTGACATTAAGCAAAATTTAATTTTAGTGGCTGATGATGATAGCATACAAGAAGTATTAATTCGTCTTTCTCGTGTAGGCTATGATAATACTTTAGGCTATTTGGAAGGCGGTATAAAAGCTTGGAAAGCTGCTGGCAAAGCAATTGATACTGTAAACGAAATTAGCGCACAAGCTTTAGCAGATGAATTGCATGCAGAGGAAGAAGAATTTATTGTAGTAGATGTTCGTAAAGATGGCGAATACAATGCCGAACACCTTAAAAATGTAAAACATGCTTCTTTGGCTTTTATCAATGAAAATTTAGATAAATTCCAAGCTGATGCCCCTATTTATGTGCATTGTGCTGGTGGTTATAGAAGTATGATTGCTATCTCTATACTCAAAGCTAGAGGCATTCATAATTTAGTGAATGTACAAGGTGGTTTCAATGCTTTGAAAAATACAGGCATAGAAATGGAAGGCAATGGTGGTGGCACTTGCGGCACTGCTGCTTGCAGCTTGAAAAAATAAACTTACTCCTCAATTTACAATATAGCTTTTCTCTCCTTTTAATAAAATTATGTTAGAATTATTGCAAGGACCATGGCATTGGTCTGTAGCAGGTGTCATTATTGGTTTGACTGTGCCTGCGCTTTTGCTTATTGGCAATAGAAGTTTTGGTATTTCTTCTAGTCTTAGACATATTTGTGCGGCTTGTATGCCTGCAAATATTGATTTTTTCAAGTATGACTGGAAAAAAGAAACTTGGAATTTAATGTTCGTATTGGGTATTTTCTTAGGTGGTATCATTGCGGCTTTATGGTTGCACAATCCTGAACCAATGATAGTACATCCTGAACTTACAGCTGATTTAGCTACTTATGGTATAGATACTGCTAAAACAGATTTAGTACCAACAGAACTTTTCTCTTGGGATAGTCTTTTCACTTTGCGTGGTTTCTTATTTATGGTTGTAGGTGGCTTTTTTGTAGGTTTTGGTACACGCTATGCAGGTGGTTGCACATCAGGACACTCTATTATGGGTTTGGCTAATTTACAATGGCCGTCTTTAGTAGCAACTATTTGCTTTATGGTTGGTGGTTTCCTTACTGCTAATTTTATTGTACCTATTCTTTTAGCCCTCTAAAAACAGCATAAATCTAAAATGGAAAATACAGAAAAATCAATAGAAAGAGCAGAAGGACCACGCCCTATACACTATATTTTATACTTAAGTATAGGCATTATGTTTGGTATTGCTTTTGCTAAAGCCGAAGTAGTAAGCTGGTTGCGTATACAAGAAATGTTTCGTTTGCAATCTTTCCATATGTTTGGTTTGATTGGTACGGCGGTAACGGTGGCACTTATTACTTTACAATTGCTCAAACGCAGCAATATAAAATCTTTGGAAGGTAAAGCCATTTCTATTCCAGACAAAAAATTCAATAAAGGTCAAATCTTTGGTGGTTTAATGTTTGGTATTGGTTGGGCGATTACTGGGGCTTGCCCTGGTCCACTTTTCGGACAAATTGGTTATGGTGCAACTGTAGTTGTAATTACTTTATTAAGTGCCATTTTAGGTACTTGGACTTATGGTCTTTTGAAAGATAAATTACCACATTAATTATAAAAATACTTGGGGCGCTTCGCTGGCAAAATAAATATTTGCCAGCGTCGGGCTATTCATTACAATAGGGTATATAGCAAAAATGCTATATACCCTATTTTCATTGCTATCCCTAGCGCTTAGACGCTATGCAAATAGCAAAATATAAAATGGCGAAGCCATCGAACTCCCTTTCCAAAAAAAACGAAAAATTAAATTAAATCACACGTTTATAAAAACGTATAAAACCAAGGCGGAAAGTTTGTAATTTGAGCATATGGATTTTCGGTTGGAGTAAATTATTGCCTATTTTAAATTTTACTCTATAATCGCCATTGCCTAAGGCTGCGCTTTTATTGGCAAAAGTTAAATTAGCTTTTACTTTAGTAATATTGCCACTTTTCTTCTTAGTTTTGAAATTCAAGTCTTGTATTTTTTCGTTAGAACCAGTCACTTTAGGTAAAAATTCTTGAATTCCCTTTTTTATAACATTTTTCACTAGTGGGTTTTCTAAATTTAATTCTAACTTTGGCAAGTCTAATTTAGATAGTGCCGATAAATCGAAAGTTTGGGCTTTGACAGTTATAGTGCAGCATAAAAGCAAGCTGAATAAACAAAGCATACTTATTTTTTTCAACATCATTTTGATTTTCTTTTTGAAAATATTTTACATTAATTTTTTATTGCAATTAAGATATGAGTTTTTCTCCCTTAGATGATAATTTTCAAGAAAAAAACAATATTCAAATTATAGAACCTGCTAGTTTTTGGCATAGAGTTTTGGCTTATATAGCCGATAATACTTTAGTGAATTGTATTTCTTTATTAGCAGGGGATTTAAAAATAGCATTGTGTGCAACTATTTTATATATTAGTATAGAATTATTTACAGGTGCTTCTGTAGGCAAACGTATGATGCGTTTGAAAATCGATAGTCTGGAAAACAATTCTGTTGATATACTAGATTATGCCAAAAGAATAGGTTTTAAATATTCATACTTTTTGGTGGCTTTAGTAGGGATTATTCTTGAAGATGCACAAATTATTCGTTTTGCTTTATCTTTTTTAGTGACTATAATAGTAATTGCTTCTTTATTTGCATTGCGCAAAAGTAGACTAACTTTATACGATGAATGGTTCAAAACTACAGTGGTTTCTACTCTAAACAAAAGATAAAATCTGCTGCTCTTTTATAATAACTTATATAATCTTATTCATTGAAGATTTAAAGTTGTTAAAATCCTTGTGCTTTCAGTATAAAATAAGTTCTTTTGCATTCTTTTTTCTATACTTATAAATCCCTAAAATCATGTCTGCACCTGCCAATACAACGAGTGCCAAAAGCAATGTGAGATTACAGTTTATTATTGTTTTGATAGGTGCTTTATTGCTTGCGGCCAAATTTTTGGCTTATTATATTACGCAATCCAATACTATTCTCACTGATGCTATGGAAAGTATAGTGAATGTAGTAGCTGGCGGTTTAGGACTCTATAGTTTGATTATTGCCGCTTTGCCCAAAGATGAAAATCATCCTTATGGACATGGAAAAGTAGAATTTATTTCTGCTGGCGTAGAAGGCACATTAATTGTAATTGCAGGCGTTTTAATTATAGTAAAATCTATTTATAGTTTTATTTATCCTAATGCTATTATGGATTTGGATAAAGGGATTTATATTACAGCAGCAGCAGGCGCAGTGAATTATATTTTAGGTATGTGGGCAGTGCATCAAGGCGAAAAAACCAATTCTTTAGCTTTGATTGCTAGTGGCAAACATCTTAAATCAGATACTTATTCTACTATAGGATTAATTATAGGTTTAGTCTTAATTTGGCTTACAGATTGGTTATGGTTGGATAGTGTAGCAGCTATTGTTTTTGGTATAGTCATTGCTATTACGGGCTATAAAATTGTAAAAGAATCTATAGCGGGTATTATGGATGAGGTAGATTATGATTTAGTGTCTGAAATTGTACAAAAATTGCAAGACAATCGCCAAGAAAATTGGGTTGATATTCATAATTTACGTGTAATCAAATATGGCGGAGCTTTACATATAGATTGTCATTTGACTATACCTAGATATTTTATTATAGAGGAAGGACATGAGGAAGTAGATGCTGTAGAGGCTTTACTCAATCAGAAAATACAAGATGGTACAGAATTATTTATACATTTAGACCCTTGTTTGCCTACTTCTTGTCATCTTTGCGCTAAAGCCAATTGTCCTGTGCGTAGTTTCGAATATATTATGCAACAAGAATGGACATTAGAAAACGTTATGCGCAATAAAAAACACGGTTTAGAACAATAAACCTATTTTTATTTTTTTATTAAATATTCATAAAGCCATACTCCCTTTTAAAAAACTACTTTTTGAGATTGAGACATAGGCCATTGTTTTTATATTTCACTCCATGAATAAATTAAGCGTCATCATTGTCAATTATAATGTAAAATTCTTTTTACAACAAGCCATTACAGCTGCTTTGGCAGCGAGTAAAAATATGGCTGTAGAAATATGGATGGTGGATAATCAATCGAGTGATGGTTCTGTAGAAATGGTCAGAAGCCTTTTTCCAGAAGTAAAAGTCATTGCCAATGAAAAAAATGTAGGCTTTTCTACTGCCAATAATCAAGCCATAGCACAAAGTAATAGTGAATATATTTTATTGCTTAATCCCGATACAGTTGTAGCAGAAGACACTTTCGATAAATGTATTGCTTTTATGGATGCGCATCCTAATGCTGGCGGTTTGGGCGTAAAAATGATTGATGGAACAGGAGTATTTTTGCCAGAAAGTAAAAGAGGTTTTCCCTCTCCTATTGTAGC
>X137_Gaur__coassemble_139_pt1 | contig 19787 bp, 19 predicted proteins | sample X137_Gaur__metabat2_high_PE_006 | metagenome-assembled genome bin X137_Gaur | reverse complement strand
ATTAAAGCCTTTATACATTTTGCGTCATTTAAAAGTTGAAAAATGATATTACTTTCTTAAATTAGCCGCAATTTTTAATAGTTTCATTATGACATCCATATCCAGAATGACAAAAAGGTCAATTCTTACTACTCTTCTAACACCCATATTTTTATTTAGTGCTTTATCTTTGAGCAGTTGTGGCGGAGAGGACCAACGCGCTTGGCAAGCTATAAAAAGTGATCCATCTATACAAGGCATTGATGATTTTTTATTGAAATATCCAGATTCAGGTCATCGCAAAGCTGCTCTAGAACAAAAAGAAGATTTGATTTGGAATTTTGCCAATAGTGATAATACAGAGTATGCTTTTAGAAAGTATAAATATGATTATCCTGAAGGTAAATATGCCGATCAAGTTGATAATAAAATAGCTGCAATTGGTGCAGATGCAGAAATTACACTAGAGACATTAACACAAAAAACTTTTGTAGGTGTCATTAGATATAATAATGCTAAAGATGTACCTGTATTAGCCTTAAAATTTACGCAAATTGAAGAAGCAGAAGGCGAAATTCGTTTTCAAGCAGCTATCAATACTAATGATATGCGTACAGATGTTTTAGGTACTATACAAAAACCTCTATATAAAATTTCTTTTGATGAAAATGCGCTAAACTTATCTACAGGGAGAGCTTATTTTAGAGAAGGGAGAGTTTTATTAGAATCTACAGATGTAGAACAATTGTGGCGTATATATTAATCACTTCTTTTAATAAATTTTATTCTAAGATTACAATTTTATTTCTAATACCATGAAACAGAGATTTTCTCGTTTATTTACTTTTGGTTTTCTTTTATGTTCTATCTCTCTTACATCATGTGGTAATGCAGATGAAATGAAGCGCTTGATAGAAGAAAATTCGCGTTTAAAACAACAACAGCAAGATTTAGTGAATGAAGATGGACAATTACGTTCTGAATATGCAGTCGCTATTGAGCAGTTGAATGCCATTGAAGATACTTTACGCGCTATTGCTGAACGTGAAAAAGAAATTCAATCTCTAACTCAACATAAAGAATTTTCAGGCAACTTGAGTCAAAGACAAGGTATTATGGCTCGTCTTGAAGCACTTAAAGAAGCAAATGAGCAATCTAAAGAGCAAGCTAAAGCTTTACAAGGTCAAGTAAAGTCTTTGAAAATTCAAAATGATAATCTTTTAAAAATGATTGCTTCTACAGAAGCTAAAGTTTTAGAAAAAGAGGCGCAAATCCAAGAACAAAATAATATTATTGCAGAAATGCGTTCTACTTTAAATCAAATGCAAGGTGATTTATTGGCAACACGTGGACAACTTTCAGATGCATATAAAGATTTACAAGAGCGTAATGCGCAATTGGAAAGTACTATAGCTAATTTGACGGCTGTAAATAATGAATTATCAAAGAAAAATACTTTTATTGATCAAACAGGCAATTGTTATATTGTTTGTGGTACTAAAAGAGAGTTGCGTAAGAAAAATATTATGCAAGACTTAGGTAGCGGCTTAGCTAATAAGTATAAAGATAATGTAATGAAACATGGTTCTAAGGTTACAATTTTTGGCACCGATGAATTTACTTGTAGTGCGGAAGGTGGTAATATTGCTTCTATTTTACCTAAACGTGATGAAAGTAGCTATGAAATCCAAGGCGCTAGACTTATAATTAAAAACCCTGATAAGTTTTGGGCACTTGACCGCGTAGTTGTTCTTGTAAAAGAAAAAGAATAAACATTAGCAAATACAAATCCTAATATATTTAATAATTGCTTGTGTAGCATTCTATCTAAAACTTGACTTGTGCGTGTGCTTATGTTTTGATAAAATATTTTAAACTTTTTTCCTACTCTTCAGACTCTAATTTACATTTACTACATATTATATTATTTATGTTTTTTGCCAATAACACTTTATCAACTATGCACAATTTTTTACTGACAGAAGATGGCTCACATACTTTGCTTAATGAGAAATGGCAGGTGACTTATCATTCGAAATTTGGCGCATTACAAGAATCTAACACAGTTTATATTAATGCAGGTTTTAATCATCTATTGAATAAACTTTTGGGTGAAAATCCTCAATTGTCTGTTTTAGAAATGGGGTTTGGCACAGGCTTAAACACATTTTTAACTTATTTACGTACTATTAAATACCCACATATTAAAGTGAAGTATACAGGTATAGATGCTTATCCTATATCTTTACAAATGGCTGAAAAGCTAAATTATCCAGAGACTTTACAAGTAGATGATGCAAGAGATATATTCTTAAAAATGCATAGTAGTACCCCAAATGAATGGATACCATTAAGTGAAAACTTTACATTCCGTCGCATTGAAGAAAAGATAGAGACATTAGATTTCCAAAATCAATTATTTGATTTAATTTATTTTGATGCTTTTGCTCCTAATGCTCAGCCTGAACTATGGGATGAACATTTAATGCAAAAATTATTCAATTTATTGAGACCCAATGGCGTATTAACTACCTATTGTGCTAAAGGAGATTTCAAGCGTTTGCTGAAATCAATTGGTTTTGTTGTAGAATCTTTACCTGGACCTAAAGGTAAACGTGAAATGACAAGAGCTACAAAACCTTTTATTTAAAGAGACTTTAATTGACTGAAGATAATAAAGCTTCCTACATAAATGTAGGAAGCTTTTTTATTTTAAAGGCTTTGGGCATAATCCCATAAACTATCAAATACTTGTGCTTGCGGATAAATTGAGTGAATATCCTTCTCTGCATCCTCTACTTTACCTTGTATATAAATTAATTTGGCTTCTATATTTTTTCCAAATTCCATATCAGATAAACTATCGCCTACCATAACTGAATGTTTAAAATCAATGTCTGGAAAAGCCATTTTAGCTTGCAATGCCATCCCTATATTCGGTTTTCTGTCTATAGGATTATCTTTAGTGAGTCCTGTAGCAGCATAAATGCCATGAATAACGCCACCATTAGCTTTAATTTCTGCCAACATTTTGTCGTGAATTTCATCCAAAGTAGCTTGAGTCATAATACCTTTGCCCACACCTTGCTGATTCGTAACCACAAAAATATATTTAAATTTTTGAGCAAAGATTTCAAAAGCTTTGAGGGCATTAGGAGTAAACTCAAAATCTTCATATTTATTCACATATTTGCCTACAAGACGAGTGTTAATTACGCCATCTCTATCCAAAAATAAAGTGCGATAAGGAAGTTTTATCATAGAATAGTAAAGTTAATTATTTAGTGTTTTATTTTACTCAGATATAGTTTTAAAAGGGAGTATGGTATTTATGAATTTATAAATATGAAAATACAGTCTAATAAAAGGTTGGCATTCTTGTAAGTTTCCGTAATTTTGTGCTATATTATAAAAAAAGCAATATTCCCTTTTCAAAAAAATCTTTACAAAAATATAATTGCTTTTTTGATAAAAAAAGTTTAATTTATAAAGTCAGAATTCTAGTAATTTGTTCATATTATTTACGAAATCATGTCAGAATTTACAAAGCCACAAAATCTACAAGAGTGGAATGAAAATTTCGAGCAAATCAAACCATTAATGGGCGCAACTATGGCACATCAAGAAAGTGCACGTTGTTTGTTTTGCTATGATCCACCTTGCCAAAAAGCTTGTCCAACCAGTATAGATATTCCTTTATTTATTCGTCAAATTTATACTGATAATTTGGCTGGTTCGGCGCGTACTATTTACGAATCGAATTATTTTGGTAATATTTGTGGTAAAGTATGCCCTACAGAAGTTTTATGTGAAGGGGCTTGTGTTTATAATCATCAAAATCAGCCACCAATTCAAATTGGTCGTTTGCAATCTTATGCTACTAGCCATGCTATAGCTAAAAATATTCAATTCTTTACAGCGGGTAAAGATACAGGTAAAAAAGTAGCTATTGTTGGTGCTGGTCCTGCTGGTATTGGTGCAGCTTGCGAATTGCGCCGTTTGGGTATTGCAGTAGATATTTTTGAGGCTAAGGCTCAACCTTCTGGTTTGGCTTTGCACGGTGTGGCACCTTATAAAATTGAGAATGAAAGCGTATTGGAAGAAATTGCTTATTGGCAACATCAATTAGGCTTTGATATTATTTATAATACGCCAATTACAACGAAAGCAGATTTTGAAAAATTAGAGCAAAATTATGATGCTATTTTTCTAGCTATAGGTTTAGGTAAAACTAAAAATTTGGGCATAGCCGGTTTGAATGCAAAACATTGTTATGGTGCTACAGAATTTATAGAAAATCTAAAACTTAATCCATTCCAAACACATGTAGGCAAACGCATTGTTGTAGTGGGTGGTGGCAATACGGCTATGGATGCAGCTTCAGAATGTGCACGTATGGGCGCAACACAAGTATACTTAGTCTATCGCAAATCTAAAGCAGAAATGGGGGCTTATGAGTTCGAATACGAATTGGCAAAATCTGTAGGTGTGAAAGGTATTTTTGGATATTCTCCAAAGGCAATTGAGCAAGATGAAAATGGTGCTGTGAAAAGCATAACTTTTACTATTACAAATGATACTTATCAAGATTATGTCATAGATTGTGATATGGTAATTTTAGCTACAGGACAAGAAAAACAAACTTCAATTTATACACAAATTAATGCATTGGAATTTGATCAATCTGGTCGCTTAATTGTAGATGAAAATTTCCAAACTACACATGCAAAATATTTCGCTGCTGGTGATGCCGTAAATGGTGGAGCAGAGGTTGTGAATGCAGTAGGAGAAGCTAAAAAAGCAGCACAGGCTATTTATAAAAAATTAATGCCATAGTCCCTTTTCAAAAAAAATAAAAAAACGCTGTATAGAGTAAAATCTACGCAGCGTTTTTGCTTTTTATAAGTCTAGAATACCTTCTGGTAATTCCATTTTGATGACTTGATTTTCTTTATCTATTTCTACAATCCAAACAGGTTGAATAGGAATAAATTTTTGTTTATCTTCTACTAGAATTTCTGCCATTTCTTGTTGAGGGAAAGGTAATACAGCATTAATTTTTCCAACTGTTGTTTCAGTAGTCAAATCATACATAGTATAGCCCTCCAAATAAGCATAAACGAGTTGGTCATCTTCTTCAAGTTCTTCATCTGTAAGATTGATATCGCTTCTACGCATATACAAATTTTTCTTCGATAAAAGGGCAACGTCTTCTTTAGTTTTGAAATCTTCCAAAGTCAATAAAAGGAAGCCTGCATCTCGAATACTTTCTACAAAATAAGGCGCTTTACTACCTGCTATATCTGCAAAAATAACATCAGTATCAAAAAAACTATCCACGAATTTATCTTCTACAACCACTTTCAATTCGCCTTTGATACCATGTGGTTTATTGATATAACCTATTTTAATATATTCCATTTTTTAGTCAAAAAGATATGTCTTGTTATTTAAATTTTTTTGGGAAAGGGAGTATGGCATTTGTTTATTTATAAGCCTTATCCTTCATTAAATAATTTTGAACATAATCCGTAACACCTTCTTCTAAAGAATAGAATTTATCTTTATAACCAGCCTTGCGTAAAGTTTCCATTTCAGCTTCAGTAAAATACTGATAACCAGCACGCAATTGCTCAGGCATATCTATAAAAGAAATTTTTTCTTCTACACCCATAGCTTTGAAAGTAGCTTTCACTAAATCTAAGAAAGAACGTGCTTTGCCCGTACCTAAATTGAAGAGACCAGACATAGGTTGTTTTTTCATTAAATAGAAAATAACATGGCAAAGGTCTTCAACATAAATGAAGTCACGTTGTTGTTCGCCATCTTCAAATTCAGGATTATGAGAACGGAATAATTTCATTTCGCCAGTTTCCTTAATTTGGTTGAAAGCATGCATAATCACAGAAGCCATACGACCTTTATGATATTCATTAGGACCATATACATTGAAGAATTTTAAACCTGCCCAGTATGGAGGTAAATCCCATTCATCGCCATCTTTTTCTTGTTCTTTTACCCAAATATCAAAATCATTTTTTGAAGCTGCATAAGGGTTCATTGGTTTAAGTTTAGAAGGCTCTGTACGGTCGCTATAACCTAATTCTCCGTTGCCATAAGTAGCTGCCGAAGAAGCATAAATAATTGGTAAATGATATTGCGCACAGAATTGAAAAAGTGATTGAGAGAAATCTAAATTTAATTTATCAAAAATCGCTTTATCAAACTCCATAGTATCTGTACGAGCGCCTAAGTGAATTACATTGGTAATTTTGTCGCCATTGGCTAAAAGCCAAGAAAAAATGCTATCACGCTCTACACGAGTTTTATATTTTTTGCCTTCCAAATTTTTTAATTTGATAGGATCTGCACCTTCGAATTTATCGACGATAACAATATCTGTAATGCCTTTTTTATTGAGATAACCCAACATTGCACTACCTATAAAACCTGCTGCACCTGTAAGAAGTATCACTGTATATTTTCTTTAAGAATAATTAAATAGATTCGTTTGTATCGTTTTCCCAATAGAGAATAACTTTTTGTGCCAATACCCAAGTATTATCTTGTCTAACCAATTGTCCACTTTGAATTTGAATTTGTTGAGGATTATTAGGCATAGCACCTTGTCCTTGCAATTCGCAAACAGGGAAAATATAAGTTTCAGGCATTTGCATAGCACGCTGTAAAATGCTTGGCGACAAAATTAATTCAAATTTTGCAATATTAGTATTTTCTGCCTGTATTTGTACAGCATAAAAACTATCTTGACCAAAATTTTCTTGAAAATCTGAAGCTAAGAAATTACCATTTTCTTGTGGTGTAGATAAATAATAAGTTTTTACTGCTGTTTTGGGTGCTGTAGTCTGAATGCCCGCATTAGCATTTTTGAGTGCTTGAGTAGCTTGTTGTAATTCTTGTTGTTGCAAAAGTACTATATCTTTGTATTCTGCAATTTGTTTGGTTTGAGTTTCCAAATCACGTTCTTTAGCAGCTAGTTTTTCACGCAATTTTTGATTTTCTTCTCGAGCTATTTGCAAGTCGCCCGTTAAATTATCTACTTCATCGCTATTGTCTTTTTTTCTAGTGGCAAAAAGATATGCAGCAATAATAGTTGAACTTAATGCTAAGCCAATCCAAAACCAAGGTGTTTGTTTTTGACTTGCGCTATAAAATTGACGAGCTTCTTCAGGTATATTTTCTAAAGGCGAAGCTGGCGTATTATTATTGGAGGTTGTATTATTTTCGCCAGTACTTGCACGTTTGTAAAATTCTATAGCTTGTGCATTGCCTGCTTCAGCAGGATAGGCTAAGTAATATTGATGTAAATTAATAGCCATTTGACAAGCTAAATAATAACCAACTTCTCTTTGATGTATTTTACTAGCTTTACTAGCAATAGCCGAAAATTCTTCTACCCATTTTTCTTTAGCATTATCTTTTTTAGGACCAATGACACGATTCATTTCATCAATACGTTGTTTGATAGAAACATTGGGTAGATTATCAGAAAAGCGTCTAATAACATCAATAGCAACTCTATTTTTATTGCGTTTGAAAGTTTCAGTAAGTGCATTAATATTGACTTTAATAGATTGCGTATAAGCAATATCATCTTGTAAGATTTTATCAATATCTATATTGCAACCACAGTCATTAATATCTAGTACATGAGTAGGTAAATCAACAGTGGTTATAGTTGTATTTTCTGTACTTTCTTGTGCTTGTAGAGTTGCTGAAAATAAGAAAAGACAGCAAGCTATATATTTAATATTTTTCATTTTAAAATGGATGTGAATAAGAGGAAGTAAAACAGGGTATAAAGGTAATAATTTAATATGATTTGCTTTTATGGCGCAGTAGCATTTGTTCAATTTCTGCTAAAATTTCTCTTTTGAAAGCAGGTAAAAATTCATCTTTTAATTGATATAATTGCCAAAAATTCGATAAAGTATATAATTGGATTTCGTCTAATTGTTTGCCTTCAAAAATTTGAGGTTGCCAATGTACTAAAGTAGATTTGAGCAATTTTATTTCTAAAGCATTTTCTAAATATTCTAAAAAAATAGTATTGCCTTTTATACTTTCCAAATCTAATAAATTCGTTGGTATTTTATGCTCAAAAATAGAAATATCTTCTAGTTTTTTTTCTAGTTCGATAATACTGTTTTTTAGATTTTCTTGAAATTGTTCTATAGTTTTATTTTTACTATCTATTTGTAATCTTAATTTTTGTAATTCAAATTCTAAATTAGCATTCATTCTCTTAAAAATCTGTTCGAATGCTACACTCTTTAAAATGCTTTCAGGTGTTTTTTCAAATTTTTCTATAGCATTTTTTAAAGCAATATAATTCCATGCTATACTCACTAGAATACTTATCCCAGCACCTGCTGCTATCATTAAAAACATATCAAAAATACTTATCATAATGGAGTAGTGGATTTAGGGATGAATAAAAGAAACCTTATAAGACAATAAAAGAATAGTTAAACCTTGCGTCTAACTATTCTAAATTGATTTTTAATGTTGAATCTTAGAGAACATATTATGATATGCATTTGGCAATACATAAACCTAATTCATGCAATACACCTATAAATGGATAAAAGAAAATAGGCGTATTAACTTGTTCTAATGTAGAGAAATGAAAATTTTGTAAACCTGTGCGTAAATATGCGTTCAAATTTTTATGTAAAATCGGATGATAATCTTCTATTTCTTTAGCAGAAATGCCTATTTGTTCTAAATTAAAATGTCTAGGCATATGTACTAAAAGGAGTTGTAAGCAAGCTTCGGCATGTGCAATCGTTGCTTCAAAAATTTTATTATCAATGTCTTGATATTTGATAGGTTCTTTTACGTATACGGCTGTATTATGTTGCATTTCATTTTTAATATTTTCATCAATCCAAACAAATTCTATTAATTTTTCTTTTGTCTGATTTTCGAAATCATGAAAGAGTCTAATACCACCTGTACAAGTAGCCGTTTTAGGGGCATTATTTTTGAATAAATGCAAGCCTTCTTTATGATAAGTTTTACCTGTAACGCATTCAAAAATTGTTTTAGCAATAGTGTTTAAATAGCACCAATCTTCCGACCAATCTAATAAATCTAATATTTTAGAACCATTACCACTAAAGAAAATATATTGAGGTAAAGGAGTATTTGTACTTTTAAGAATTTGTGCTAAATGATACATTTGAGCACCAAAGAAAATATAGTACATGATTTTGAATTTTTCATCTTGTTGTAGCAATCTTTTGAAAGAAAAATCCAAGCCTTTTACCTTTTCCAAAGAAAAAAAGAAATTCATCAACATATCAGCATTACTATTAGTTGATTTTATCAAATGCTCATATACATTATTTAATTCATGCAATTGATATAAATTCTCTTTTAGGAAGGTTTCTACAGGTTTTTTAAAATATTGTACAAAACCATTTTCTAAAGAATTACCTTTAAGATAGGCAGTATGAAAGAGAGCTTGTGCAGCAAATTTATAAGAGGTTTGAATACAAGCTTCATGCTTTTGAAAAATAACTATATCGCTAGTACCTCCGCCTATATCAATATTAATAGAAGCATGTAAACTTGGCATACTATCAGCTTTGAAATAATAAGGCGCAATAGACTCTGCAAATTTGATAGGTTTAGGTGCTTGCGGAAAATAATAATGTACTAATTCTATCCAAATATTTTCTAAAGTAGATAATGCTATAGAGCGCATACTACTAGGGTAAAACCAAATGATTTGAGTTTTATCTAAATCGCCATTTATTTGAAAAACTTTATTATAAATCATAACAATTAAAGACTCTAAGTAAGCCTTTACTCTTGCCATATCTTCTTTAGATTCGCTAATGTTTGCCCATTTGAGTTGGGTGAAAATTTTACTTTGTGGTAGAGGGGTTAATTTCTCATAATGAAAGGCTATATTATTTTCTAAGAAAGGACGATGTTGTGGAAAATAACCTTTGTTTTCGACTAATGCAGTACGCATAGGAAAAGGAAAATCTTCTAAATGGTAAGGCATACATTCGAAAAGAAAATAACGCTCTATTTCTCTAGGATTTACATTGTATTGAGGATGATGTAAAGTAATTAATTGTCTTTCATTCTCAGCTATAGAAAAAGGATGTATTTTCCCACCTTTTTTAGCAAAAGCAATATGTGTATTATTAGTGCCGAAATCTATAGCAAAAGTATAAGCAGTATTTTCGTTTTTATGCGATAAAAACTTAGGAATAATATAGCCTTTATATTCATTTTTGCTTAAAGATATATAGTCATAGTCTTCCTGTATATCCCAATAAAAAGAATTAGCTTGGGCTTGATTTTGCATATAACTTCTTTGTATAGCTTGACCAATATTAAGAGGCTGATTTTTATCTTTACTAAAGCACTGGATTTGATAAAAAACACTTTTGCCATACTCCCTTTCCAAAAGAATAATTCGCTTGAATTTACTTTCTTTATAAAAAGGTAAAAAACCAATATTGCAAGTAAGATGCTCTATAATACCGATGTTTTCTTCCAAGTCTATAGTGGCATTATAATAATAAGTTCTTTCTAAAGTTATATATTCATTTTTTTGATAAAGGGGAAGTCGCAAAATGACTTTAATACTTTCATTGCTGAGCTTAATAAAAGTAAGCATAGGATTGCCATCTGCATAAATATGATTTAAATCTTCTGGATGAAAATACTCAAAAAATAAAGGTTGTAAAGGCAATAAATAGTTTCTATCGAAAGTATAATCATGCTGTACTTTTCCTCTTTTAAAATTTACTAATTGAGGAATATAAAAATGTTTATCATCAATAGGAAAAGGAAGCGCTAAAAGCTCAGAAGTAAGAAAATCAGAAACAGTAAGATAAGGAAATTTTACTTGTAAATGCGGTAAAATACGTTCTTGAATTGGACGTTTATCTACATAAGGAACTTGAAAATGCATTTGCCAATAACATTGCCAATAATCAAGCGGAAGAGGACAATTATTTTGCAAAACTAAAATTTTTTCATTATGTTTTTTGCTCAATTCGCCTAATAAGAAATCACTTTTTATATTACTATTATCATAAGGTCTTGCTGTATATAAACAAAGATTTTCTTCTAAAATGAAAATAGGTAATTGTGAAATATTATGTGTAATAGGCAAATAGTCTTTTTGCAATTTGAATAAATTTTGTTTAATGCCATTATGTATTAAGATTTTAATTTCTGTAGCTAAGTTTATATTTTCTTCTTGCAATTCTTTTAAGCTTTTTTGCATATAACCATATAATAAACCAAAGTCGTTTTTGGCAGTAGGCTGAGCCTCAAACCAAGTATATAAATAGCGTTGAAAATCTTCATTTCTTTTATATAAAGGAAGGTATTCTGTACAGCCTATAAGGTCATTGCCTAAATAAATTTCCTACCCTTGCATTTGTGTTTGAAAATTGGGCGAAGCGAAAGCTAAAATATCTTTGCAAAAGCCTCCTAAAACTTCAAAATTATGACAAAGCATAAATAGTTGTTTTTGATTGCCTAAAGCTTCTTGCCAAAATAAATCTAAAGTTTCGGCTAATGTATGATGTGAAGGATAAGGGCTATTCTTTAGACTAGCTATTTTTTCATTACGCTCCCAAGTTTTCCATGATAAATGCACATTGGCAGCTTGAAAATTATTAAAATTGAAAACTAGAGTTAATATATCTAAGCATTCACTAATTAATTTATGAAATTGCGTATTTCCTGCTAAAGGTAAATCATTTTGCAAAATTTGAGCGAAAGCTTCTTTACACAATAAAACTCTTGCAAAAGGAGAGGCTATACCACTTGCACTTAAGGTAGCATTGTTTTCGCTTGGGTCATTTATATTTTGAATATGTGCGGAAGTAAGCCCTTCGCTCTCATGCCAATCGCTTTGTTTGGCTTTGGCTTGGTGTAATCTAAAAACTTTGAAAGCCATAGAAAAATATAGATTTGTAAAGGGTTTTGGGGAAAGGGAGTATGGTAAAGCTGTTTATACAAATATATATTAAAAAAAAGTTAAAAGCAACTTTATTGCTATTTGGCTTGTTGTATAATGTTGATATAGAATAGTAGGTTATTTTGAAAAAAAGGTAAACATTTTTAATCCAAAAATGTTAAAATTAAATTGCATATTGCTAGTCCCTTAGTTTTAAAATAATTGACTATAAAGTAGTTCTTTTTGTGGGCTAAAGCTTGTATATATGCATATTAGCTACAAAAAAATAGCAATAAAAATTAGCTACTATATTATTTTATTCATAAACTTCACTATCTTTGTGCTTCAAATTTTTACACAAAGTGCTTTTGAAGCTAAAGCTTTGGAAAAGTAGCCTTTAAATTTAATATATAAACAAGTTGTTTTAGAATGCTTAGTCGCCATAATATCCGTGTTAAAGTGTTGCAAACGCTTTATGCTCACACGCAAGATGATTTTTCTACACCTGCATTTGCAGAACTCACATACGTGCGTGCTGTGCAAAGTAGTTATAAATTGTATCTCTATAATTTATATTTTTTGCAATGTTTGGCAGACTATAGTCAGCGGGATTTTGATAAGAAAGTGAATAAAAACTTGCCATCAGAGCAGGATTTGAATGCTAGTTTACGCTTGTATGAAAATCCAGTAATTGATGCTTTGCGCAAGAATGAAAGATTTCAAAAATTAGTCAAACAGGAATATATTCCTGGTATGGTAGACCCTGACTATGTTCGTCTTTTATTTAAAAAATTCGCGCAAACACCTTATTATCAAACTTATATAAGTATGCAACAAGTACCTGTGCGTGAGCATCAGTATTGCTTGGTAAATCTTTATAAGTTTATTTTGAATGAGGATGTTTTTCAAGACCAAATTGATGATCATTTTCCTCTTTGGGAAGAGGATTTGTCTTTACTTTATGGTGCAGTGAAAAACACGATTCGTCAATTACCGGAGACTAATGACTTTGTAGATTCTTTTGTGCCAGATCCTGAATTTGTACATAATTTTGGTAAGAAATTAATGTATGATGTAATTACTTACGATAAAGAGTTTCAACCAATTATTGCTGAGAAATTACGCAATTGGCAAGAAGATCGTATTGCATTAATGGATATGTTGATTATTAAAATGGCTATGGCTGAATTAATTTATCATCCAAGCGTACCTACAAAAGTTACTTTAGATGAATATGTAAGTATAGCTAAAGAATATAGTACAGATAAAAGTAAACGATTTATCAATGGTATTTTGGATCGTTTAATGCATACTTTACAACAAGAAGGCAAAATACAAAAAACAGGTAGAGGTTTACAAGAATAAATCTTTATAGGTTATTTAACAAATCTGAATTTAATTTTTATAATTAATATTAATTATGTTACGCAATTTATTTCTTTTAGGCATGTTTGCTGCTACATTAGCAAGCTGTGGTAATGATAAAAATACAACAGCTGACACTGCAGCTATTCAATCAACAAATTCTGATGTTCGTAGTTTAGAACCTATTGAAAACTCATCTTTGGTATCTAATCCAATTTCTGCAGATATGCCACTTAATGCAGATGAAATGGCAGTAATTGCATTCACTGAAACAACTATTGATTTTGGTACAGTAAAAGAAGGAGAAGTAGTAACTAAATCTTTCGAATTTACAAATAATGGTAAAGCTCCTTTAGTAATTAGCGATGCTAAAGCTAGCTGCGGTTGCACAGTACCAGAATATCCAAGATCTCCAATTCAACCAGGTGAAAAAGGTACTATTGTAGCTAAATTTGATAGTGCAAAAAGACCAGGTTCTCAACTTAAAAATATTACTATTACAGCTAATACTAACCCTAATCAAACTGTATTAACTTTGAAAGGTGAAGTAATCGCTGTAAATCCAGCACAATAATTCTTCTCTAAGAATTTTTACTTTAGCCCTCTTATATTTCCCATAATATAAGTGGGCTAAATTTTACATCATAATTTAAATTTAAAATTAAATGGATTTCTTTTCATTTTTCTTACAAGCGCCAACGCCTCCAGTAGCACCAGGTGCCGCAGAGGGCGCAGGTGGTCTTTCTAGCCTTATTATGATAGGCTCTATGCTTGCTTTATTCTATTTTTTAATGATTCGTCCTCAACAAAAAAAGGCTAAAGAAGAAAAAGGCTTTAGAGAAACTTTGAAAAAAGGTAAAAAAGTTGTAACTATAGGTGGTATTTACGGTACAATTGTGGATATTACTGATACTACAGTTGATTTGTTAGTTGCTCCTAAAGTTATTATCACAATCCGTAAAGATGCTATTTCTATGGACAGCTCTAATGGATTAGATTCTAAAAATGAAACAATCATCAAAGAAGACGATAAGAAAGAAGATTAGTCAAAAAACTAATAAATATAAGAGTTGGAAAGAATATTTTCGCTCAGACAAAGCAATACTAACTATTTGCATTAGTATTGCTTTTGTTTTTTGGTTAGTAATTAAATTGTCCTATATTTATAGAACAACTATAGTATTACCTATTACTTATGCTATAAAAGAGGGGCTTACTTTTACTGTGCCGCCACCTACACAATGTGTGGTTGATGTAAGAGCTACAGGATGGAATTTAATGAATATGCAAAAAAGTCAATTGCTAATTTCTGAAGAGCGTTTGCATGGTAATAGTATTATTGCTAGTCAAGAATTACAACAAGAAGTGCAAAAGATTTTTGGTACTCATATTCAAATTTATAGTATAGCTCCAGAGTTAATTACTGTTAATATAGATTCTTTGTTAGAAAAACAAGTGCCTATAATGCCGAATGTACATGTAAAAACTTTACCTCAATATCGTCTATTAGGAGCCCCTAAAGTAATACCTAGTAATATAGTGGTTGAAGGACCTAAATCTATAGTCGATTCTATTCAAAATTGGGAAACTGAATTTATAGAATTCGATAGTGTGAATATTTCTATGCGCAAAATTGTGCCACTTAAAATTCATGAGAACTTGCAAGTGCATACTAATATAAGAGAAGCTGAATTACAGATAGAAGTGCAACAATTGACAGAAAAGAAAATTGTATTGCCTATAGCTTCTAATAAAAAATTGCAATTAGATAGTTTCATAGTAGCTTTAATTCCTAATCAAGTAACCTTAACTTGTTTAGTAGGTTTGCAAGATTATGGTAAATTAAGCCCTAGTGATTTTGAACTAGAAGTAGATATGCCAGACTTATCTAAAATGAATACAGCAGATAAAATGACACAAATTAATACGCTGAAAGTCAAAATTAAAAAGAAACCTATGTATGCAGAAGTGAGTAGTATAGAACCTCAATCTGTGCAATATCTAATTAGAAAAATAGATTAATTTTATATAGGAATAAATAGAGCATTATAAATCATTTACTTGGTTTATAATGCTTTTTTTATTATTTTAGATGTATATTTTTTATGAAATACCATACTCCCTTTTACCAAAAAAATAAAAATTAACTATGATTAAATTCCTATTCTATTGCTTTTTATTTTTGCAAGTTCCTAATTTACTATTAGCTCAAATAGAGGTAGAAGCGCCAATGGAAGACCCTGATATACCTACTCAACCAGAAGATTTATTCAGTAAATTTATAAAAAAAGGTAATAATATATTTGAATTGCCTAATGCGCAAGTAGCGGAATCGCTTATACAAAAACATAAAATTCAGCCATTAGAAGATGAACTATTAAATGATTTTTTTAAAGTTGAAGCTTTTTTGGGAAAAGGGGATAAGGCATTAATTTATTATCCATATTCACTTATTGCACTTAATAATAATCTTCATGCTTATATTACTTTAGAAAATAGAGGCGATTATTGGGCTTATAAGGCTTATACTTTTGACAAAGATTTTAATGCTATAGATGAAATTCTTTTATCTAAAACTAATGATAATATAAAAACACAATGGAATACCGATAATACCATTACTTTTACGCATATAAAGCATACTATGACTACTGCTTTGAAGGGCGAAAATCAGCAATTGAAATCTGAATTTGTTTATAAAGTAAATTGTAATGCTCAAGGTAAATTCTCTGAAAAAATCTTAATTGCTCAAAAAGGTTTATCTATTCAAACAAATTCTCCTCAGGATAAAAATGACTTATATCCTGAAATTTATCTTACTGGCAATTTGCTCAAAACAGTAGAATGGTCTGATAAAATAGGACAACATTTTGCTTTAGTTTCTTATGCCAATACCAATGATGAAAAATCTACTAATTTAGTCAATGCACCTATTACTTTATATTTTTATCATTATGTTAAAAAAGCAGGCGATAAAAAATTTGATATAGTACATCAATCTAAAATTAATGTAAAGGCTTGTAAATTAGAAGTGGAACATTTTTTTGCAGGTAAGGAGGTTTTTTATTTTTCAGATAATGATAATAATGAAACTTTAGAAGTTTTTATTCCTTATTTTATGTCTTGTAGAGCTGATGCTGTCAATCAAATTCCTATGCAATTATTGATGTGGGAAGGCAATAGAGAATTCTTTCAATTGATTAATATTGATATAGCTAGCAAAAAAGCGCAATATAATTTTACTTCAATTTGGCAGCGTTTATCTGCTAATATTATGAAACATGCCAATGAGATTATAGAATATTGTGGCGAAAATGCGAAAATTTAAATGAAGTATAATAAAAGGTTAATAGCATGCTTTATTTTTACAATTAGTATTATAGTATGGAATATTCAAGCACAAAAGCCAATATATTTTAAAAATAAATTGCCAATTTTTTCCCAAACTTTAGATAGTTTGGGACTAAAAGGTAGTATAATAATTTATGATTTACATGCAGATATTTATTATAGCAATGATAGTATATATAATGCTATTAAATTTTTGCCAGCTTCTACTTTCAAAATACTGAATGCTATGCTTGCTATAGAATTAGGTATAGTAAAAGATACTAATAGAATTTTTAAATGGCATGGCGAAAAATACCCCGTAAAGGCTTGGGAAAAGGATATGAATTTTAAGGCTGCCTTTCATGCTTCTTGTGTGCCTTGTTTTCAGCAAATTGCTAGAGAAATTGGTATATTAAATATGAAAAAATATTTGTCATTAGCACAATATCCTATACCTATAATTAATGCTAAGAATTTAGATAATTTTTGGCTGAATGGTAAAGGTTTTATTAGCATTAATGACCAAATAGCATGGTTTAAAAAATTCTATTTGCGACAATTACCCTTTAAGAATAGTACATATGATTTAATGCATGTTATTCTGCAATATGAAGCTGAAAGTACGACTTATACTTTAAAAGCTAAAACTGGTTTAGTTCATAATGGTTTAGGGTGGTTTGTTGGTATTATAGAAAGTAAAACACCTTATATTTTTGCTTTGAATTTACAAACTAAAACGTCTGAATATGCAGCTAATCTAGTAAATTATCGCAAGATATTAGCGTTATTAGCCTTTAAAGAATTAGGATTTATAGAATAAGATAAAATATAGTTTTTTGGGAAAGGGGATATGGCATGGATTGTTTTTTTAGTGCTGTACATGACTTTTGAAATAAAAGCGCATTAGCGCATCATACTCCCTTTTTCAAAAAATAAAACAAAAAACGCCTAGAACTTATGATAAAGTACTAGGCGTTAATTGTTATATGTTATATAGCTTAAAATTATTTTTTAAGCATATTTTTAACGAATGGAGGTAAAGTGAAAGCAGAAATTTGCATTTCAGCGCTATAGTATTTTAAGCCATGTTTTTCAGCGAAAGCATCAGCTTTAGCAGTATCTAAGCTAGTTTTAGGATTGAAATTACCTTTAGTAGCATAGTTGAAGCCCCACATACCTGTTGGATAAGTTGGAATAAAACCTACAAATGCATGTACATTATTATCGCCAAATAAACCTTGTAAACAGTGGTGGATTTCAGTGAATGTATTTTCGTTGAAGTAAGGGCTTTCGCTTTGTAAAACTAAGCTACCTTTTTCAGTTAAGCAACGATGAGCATTTTTGTAGAAAGACTCAGTGAATAAACCTGTTGCAGGACCTTCTGGATCAGAACCATCAATGATGATTAAGTCAAATTGATTAGCTTCAGCATTTTCTAAGAAAGCGATACCATCTTCGAAACGTAAATCTAATTTAGGATGAGAAAGTTGGTTAGAAAGCGTCGGTAAGTGTAAGCGAGAAGCTTCTACTACTTTTTCGTCGATTTCAACCATAGTAACTTTTGTTAATTGGTCTTCGTAACGCATTAATTCGCGTACAGTACCACCATCACCACCACCGATAACCAAAACATTTTTGATTTCAGGGTTTAATTGCATAGCAGGGTGTGTCATTAATTCGTGATAAACGAATTCGTCACGCTCTGTACACATAATGATGCCATCAATAGTTAACATTTTACCATAAGCAGCAGTATCTAATACTTGTACTAATTGGTAATCTGATTTTTGGCGGTAAAGCACATCGCTATAGCGTACTGAAAGTGCGCGGTTAGCGTCTTTATCTGTAAACCAAATATCACGTTTGAATGTTGGTGTAGGTATATTTTCTTCGTTTTCGTGTTGAGCACGGTCTTTAATTAAAGAATCAATGCTAACGCGCTCAAGAAGATCTGTTTGACCACGGTTAATTTCTAATGCAGAGCCATGACCAGCTTGGAAAGCTTTTTTCAAGAAGTCATAAGAGATCCAAGGATTAACGCTTGTTCCGCAAGTAAAAATATCTACTGCTGCATAACGGAACTCTGGCCAAGTGTGAATAGCCAAATGGCTTTCCTGAATAACCACAACACCAGAAACACCATAAGGTGAGAAGTGGTGGAATGTAGAGTTAATAACAGTAGCTTGCGCTTCTTTTGCTGCTGCAACCATAGACTCCTCAATAACGATCACGTCGTTTAGGATTTCTGGTGAACATTCAAAAAATTCAACTAAAATGTGTCTGCCGAGAGAACTGCTCATGTTTGTAAATAAAATATGATGAATTGTAATTAGAATTTATAAAGCGAGTATATGAAGCACAAAGATAATAGTTTTAAATGTCTTTTTATACCTTTGTCTTAATTAAAATCAAAAACCTATAAAATTATATACATAATCGATTGATTGTAAACAGTTTTTGACTAAAAATAATTCAATTCATGAATTTCCAAAATTACTTAAATGCTACTTATTACTTAGATTGTGATAATCCAATAGTAATAGATTATGTGAAGCAGCGCACTATTAATTGTAAGACTCAAAAAGAAAAAGCTATAGCACTATATTATTGGGTAAGAGATACTATAGCTTATAATCCTTATAATATAGTATTAGAACCATCAGTTTTTAAAGCAAGCTATATACTAACTAAAAAGTCTGGCTATTGTGTAGAGAAATCTAATTTGTATGCACCTTGTTTGCGTGTTTGTGGTATTCCTACGCGTATGGCTTATGCTAATGTACGCAATCATTTAGGGACTAAAAAACTTGAAGAAAGATTAGGAACGGATTTATTGGTATTTCATAGCTATGTAGAAGCTTACTTGGGAAATAAATGGATAAAAATAACCCCCATTTTTGACGAAAAATTATGTCAAAAACTGGGGGTTGAGCCTTTACCTTTTGATGGGGAAAAGGATAGTGTTTTTCAAGCTAGCGATAAAGTAGGAAATCCTTTTATGGAATATGTAACTTATCATGGTTACTTTGCGGATTTTCCTTTTGAAATCTTTATTGAAAACTTGAAATTATATTATTCACATTTATTTGAAAAAAAGAACGACAGTTTATGTTTACTAATATAAATTTCTAAATTAGACAGGATGAGATAATAT
>X137_Gaur__coassemble_137_pt1 | contig 20137 bp, 18 predicted proteins | sample X137_Gaur__metabat2_high_PE_006 | metagenome-assembled genome bin X137_Gaur | reverse complement strand
GAATTAATGCGTTTTTCTATGATTCAATTAACGAATCAACCATATTTTGAAACGACGCATAATCCTTTCCGTTTTTCTACTATAGCACAACCTAGTTTCAATAAGAATTTTGAATTATTGATACGTCATTTTCATCAAAATTCGTCTAATGGATTAAGAAATTTCATTTTTGCAGATAATGCTAAGCAATTGCAAAGATTTGAACATATTTTCAATGATTTGAATGTGCATGTAGCTTGGATTGGTGTAAATGCAGCTTTAAGCGAAGGTTTTTCAGATGAAACTTTAGGAGTGGCTTGTTATACAGACCATCAAATTTTTGAGCGTTATCATGCTTATAGAATAAGAAAGGGTTTTGATAGAAATAATGCCCTTCAAATTAAGGCTTTACAGGAGCTAAAAATTGGCGATTTTGTAACACATATAGACCATGGTGTAGGTAAATATGCAGGCTTAGAAAAAATCGTAATTCAAGGTAAATCGCAAGAAGCAGTAAGATTAATTTATAAGGATAATGATATACTATATGTAAGTATTCATTCTTTGCATAAAATTTCCAAATTTACAGGCAAAGATAATGAAGCGCCTAGTGTACATAAATTAGGTTCTACGGCTTGGGCTACTACCAAACAAAAAGCAAAAAAGAAAATTAAAGAATTAGCTTTTAGCTTAATTGAATTGTATGCACAAAGAAAAGCAGCTAAAGGTTTTGCTTTTCCGCCTGATACTTATTTGCAAAATGAATTGGAAGCTTCTTTCGTTTATGAAGATACACCAGACCAAGCTAAAGCTACAGAAGATGTAAAAGCCGATATGGAAAAACCTTATCCTATGGATAGATTGGTTTGTGGTGATGTTGGTTTTGGTAAAACAGAAGTAGCTTTGCGTGCAGCATTTAAAGCAGTGGTAGCGGGCAAACAAGTAGCGGTTTTGGTGCCTACTACTATTTTAGCTTTGCAACATGCCAATACATTTAAAGAGCGTTTGAAAGAGTTTGGTGTGATTGTAGATTATATTAATCGTTTTAGAACAACTAAAGAGAAAAATCAAATTCTTAAAGATGTAGAAAGCGGTAAAATCAATATTTTGATAGGTACTCATGCTATTTTGAATGATAAAATAAAATTCAAAGATTTAGGCTTATTGATTATTGATGAAGAACAGAAATTTGGTGTAGGGGCTAAAGAAAAAATGCGTCATTTAAAAGTAAATATAGATACACTTACGCTTACAGCTACGCCAATTCCTCGTACACTTCAATTCTCACTTATGGCAGCAAGAGACCTTTCCGTGATTGCTACACCGCCGCCTAATCGTCAGCCTATACAAACAGAGGTACGTGTTTTTGATAATAAGCAAATTAAAGAAGCTATAGAGAAAGAAATTTCTCGTGGCGGACAGGTTTTCTTCTTGCATAATCGTGTACAAAATCTAGAAGAAATGGCACATATTATCAAAGATATGTTCCCTACTATAGATGTTGGTATAGCACATGGACAAATGGATGTAAAGCAATTGGAAGAAACTTTGCTCAACTTTATTAAAGGCTATTATGATGTTTTAGTTTGTACTAATATTATTGAAACAGGTTTAGATATTCCTAATGCTAATACTATTATTATTAATAATGCGCATCATTTTGGTTTGAGCGATTTGCATCAATTGCGTGGCAGGGTAGGACGTAGCAATAAAAAAGCTTATTGTTATTTGTTGGCGCCGCCTATGTCTGTACTCACTAATGAAGCTAAAAAACGCTTAGAAACTTTAGAACAATTTGCCGAATTAGGCGCAGGTTTCCAAATTGCTATGAAGGATTTAGATATACGTGGCGCAGGCAATATTTTAGGTGGCGAACAAAGTGGTTTTATTTCTAATATTGGCTATGAAACTTATCAGAAAATCTTGGAAGAAACTATACATGAACTCAAAGAAAATGAATATAAAGATTTATTTGCTGAGGATATGGAAGAAAAAGAAGATTTTATTAGAGAGGTGAATATAGAAAGCGATGAAGAAATGCTTTTCCCGAATGCTTATATTTCTAGTATAGAGGAAAGGTTAAGTCTTTACCAAGCTTTAAATAAAATAGAAAGTGAAGCAGGTATTCAAGACTTTAAAACGAAATTAATAGACCGTTTTGGCACACCGCCACCTTCAGTAGAAAATCTATTTGATGCTTTGCGTTTGCGTTGGTTGGGCAGGTCTTTGGGTTTGGAGCGCATAGCTTTGCAGCATAAGAAATTACGTTGTTATTTTGTAGCTAATCCTCAATCTGCTTTTTATAATACGCAGACTTTCCAAGCGATTTTACGTGCTATACAATTTTCTAAAAAGCCAGCTTTTAATCTTAAGCAAACGAATGATATTTTATTATTCTCTGCTGATGGTATTCAGAATTTGGCGCAAGCTAAGGCTATTTTACAGCATATTAAAGACAGTATTACTAAAGCATAATGCTTATATTATACTACAGCACTAGAAAGGTTTTCTTTTCTGGTGCTGTTTTTTATTTTTTTGGGGAAAGGGGATATGGTATTGGTTTGTTTTTTATTATATTTATAAAAAGTAACTTTCATGAAAGATATTTTAGATTTGAGTTTGGAGGATAAATACCAAATATTTATAGAGCGCAAGAATATTATTTATTGGGAAAAACATATACAGCGAAATAATTTTTTATATAAATTATTTTTAGCTTTTGACATTTTAGCATTTTTATGGATGCTTTTACTTATAATAGAACTGCTATATGATAATATAAATATACTACTTGATGTGGATAGGATTTATATAATTTTAGTATTGATATTATTAATAGTTCCTATGAAAATATTATTATGGTCTCAGTATTTAAGTGCTTTAACCTCTAAGAGAGTTTATGAAAAAGAATCTATTTTTACAGATTATTTATCTTATAGTGATTACTTTAGTTTTAAATATAGATTAAATATTGAAATATTATTACCTTATAAGCTGCCCAAAATCTATATCAATAATATAGAAAAAGCCATAGAGAAGGCTAAACAAAATCATATGAAGCCTCTATAAAAGACTAAAAATAAATAGAAGCGCTTTAGCGCACCAAACTCCCTTTTTCAAAAAAATATATAATGAAAGACGATTTAACCTTACTAGATTTAGAGGAAAAAAATAAAGAAAGTAGACATAAATATGTAAAATATTGGCGTTTCGAAATCGGCTTAACTAAGGCTGTGTATATATCACATTTAATGCTTATTGTGAGTTTTATCACTCTAACCTTTATAGATTATGATATTATATTATTGGTTATAGTATTAGGTTTTTTTGCATATTTTTTATTAGCTTTTTGGCAATTTATAAATAATATAATTTTTATTTTTCTAGACAAAAAGAACAGTAAAATGCGGCAAAAATATTTGCTATTTGCGCTTGCTACTTGGCTTGGATTAATTCCTTTTTCTTGGATTTGCGAGCAAATAGAACCCCATTTTTATTACATTTGGTTCTTTTTTTTTATTTTTAATATTCTACTTTTTCCTTATATGCTTTTCAATTATTATCTCAAAACGCTGAAAACGAGCATAGGTTTAATGGAAGACGATTATGACAAAAACATTTAATTTTTTTGAAAAGGGAGTATGGTGGCTTCGCCCTTTTTAATTAATTTTTTTACTTTACCCCTATAAATCTATATTATGAACCATATTTTAGATGAAAATCCGAATAGACCTTCTTCAAATAAGTTGTTGGAAGAAAAACCAATTGCTTATTGGGAAGATTATTTGAAAATATTTAAGAGAATATATATAGTATATGCAGTTGCTGTAGCAATAGTGGGAAGTATTAGTTTATTATACTTTTTAGGTCTTTTTAAGACTATTGAATCTGCGGCTACTTTTCAACGTGATATGTCATCACAAGGTATATTTGATATATTTTCTGGTTTGTATATTATGATTGTACTTTTATTAGTATCAGGTACAATTGGTGCTGTATTGAATATTTGGCAAATAATTTTAGGCGTTGTATCCTTTTCTAATTATAATGAAAAATCTATACATAAACGCTATTTAATCTATGTATTGGCAGGTATAATTTTATCTTTAGTTATTACGCCAATGATTGTTATGTTGATTTTGCCTATATTGTATCATATAGAAATAAAACAAGCTATAAGAAAAACACAAATGAATAATACTTAATTTGCTAAGTATTTATAAGCAATTGAAATAAAAAAAGGAGTTAATCCACTTAGGGGATTAGCTCCTTTTTTTATTATATTTAGACTGATTTTTTGAGTTGATGTAACCATCTTAAAATAATAGCTTTTTGACCATAATCTTTTCTTCTATTATAATACCATTGAGTAGCTGCACCTATATGTGAACCACCATCTATAAGATAAAATTCGCTTTTATCGCATTGATGCAAGCATAAAGTATTCATAAATCTTTGCGCAGTTTCTGCTGCTACCAAACCATCTTTAGAGCCATGAATACAAAGTACAGGTACTTGTATTTGACCATCTATATGATTGACTGGACTAGCCGAAATAAAAGTTGCTTGTCCTTTTTCGCCTGCATATCGCTTTAAGCCTTTTGTTTGTGGCATTTCATCTAAACTTAAAACGCCAGCCAAAGAAAAGAAGCCTGCAAAAATATGACTAGGAATTTTATGTTTGATATGCACATCTTTATCGAAAACTAATAATGCACCCAAACTACAACCAGCAGAAGCACCACCTACTACTACTTTAAAATTATCAATACCTTTCATTTTTTGCAAATAAGTAATACCTGTTTTGAAAGCTATTTGTATATCTTCATTCATAGCCTCAAAATCTACTTCTTTAGATAATCTATAACCAGGTAGAATAACTCTATAACCAGCATTGGTTAATAATTCAGCCATAGCTAAATGTTGTTCTGGTTTGCCAATGCTCCAACCACCGCCATGTATAAAGAAAATAATTTCATTTTGATAAGGGGATACGGTTTTGGATTCGCAAATCAACATTTTTTGTCTTTTATGTTTGCCATAAGCAACAGATTCTATATGTAGATTTTGAAATTTCTGATTCTTGAGTTTGAAAAGATGTATAGGTAAATGCAAAAGTTCTGGAATAGCATTGATTTTTCTAGACTTTCGAATTTTTATATTTTCAATACTTTTGGGTTTATCTTCTGCAATATTGGTAGAAATAATAGTGGTTTTTTGTGCAAAAATATAGCTTGTACAACATAGCAAAGCACAACAAAAACTAAAGTGTAGTATATAGGAATACATAGAGTATGGATATTAAAGTATAATTTTGGATAATATACGATAATATATTAGGCTTTTGTAATGTGATTTACCTTATTTTTTAAGGACATTTTATATATTTATTGTTTATTTATATAATTGAGTATAAATGTCCTAAAATATAGTATTATATAAGGGTAAAGCAAAGAATTTTTTTAAAAAAACAAATGCCATAGTCCCTTTTAAAAAACATAAATTATATTCAGTAGTTATTAAATAAGATATGACTTTATATTCTTGAATCTTTGAAGGGGGAAATGCTAACTCAAAGGCAATGTATATAAAGGACTTGATTAGAGTTCTATTGGAAAATATTAAATTCAAGTAAGATATAGAATTTTTAATAGTAAGGACTTGTTGGAAATAAATATTCGGCGCAAGTCTATTCAAATATTCTATATAGAAATAATATTACAATGAAAAATAATAAGTGGTTTATCGTTGTTAATCCGACCTCTGGCGGTGGAAAAGGAAAAAAACATTGGAAAACGATAATGGGTTTATTAGCCCAAGTCGGCATAGAATTTGATTTTGCTTTTTCTGAAAAGAAAGGTCATATTAAGCAACTCGTTACAGATGCCATTTACAAAGGCTATAGAAAAATAGCAGGCGTAGGTGGCGATGGCACTGCACATGAAATTATTAATGGTATTTGTGTGCAGGATACAGTAAGTACAGAGGATATTACTATGGCGTTGATTCCAGTAGGTACAGGGAATGACTGGATTCGCACACATAAAATTCCAACTAATTATAAAAAGACCATTTTATTGATGAAAGATGGTCATACTGTGCAACAAGATATAGGACATTTGACTTATCATACATTAGATACTAATGAGAGAGCCAGTTGCTATTTTATAAATGTAGCGGGTTTAGGTTATGAAGCTTTTGTAACGAAAGCAGTAGGTGACAAGAAATCTTGGTTTTCGGATAAGTTACTCAGTAATTATTTATTATTGAGTGCAGCCATTATGTATAGAGCGCGTTGGACAAAAGTGCGCATAGACGATATGGTCAAGGAAATGGAATTATATTCTATGTCTATAGGGGTATGTCGTTATAATGCAGGTGGTGTTTTATTTGTACCACATGCAGTATATGATGATGGTTTGTTGGCTTCTACCTTAATTGGAAAATTAGGCATTCGAGAAGTATTTAAGCATGCTTATCGTTTCTATAATGGTAAAATAGAAGACCATCCTAAAGTAACTTTGTCGAAAGCAAAACAAATACAAGTAGAGGCTTTATATGAAAAGTTGCCTACTTGGGTAGAAGCCGATGGCGAGTTTTTAGGACAAACGCCAGCAGCATTTTCTGTATTAGATAAAAAGATAAATGTTATTGCGCCTTAGTATATTGGGCTATATATTCTAAAAGTTTTTTACAACCTAAAGCAGGAGTGTATTCAGCATTTCTTTTGCTAACCATGCATAATTTGATATTGCAAAGTTTTTCATTTTCTAAATTCAAACAAATAAGAATATCGCCAAAGCGTTGGTCTTTTTTACCTTGAATAAGAGGTAAATCTTGGCGCACTTGCAATTTGTGGCGTTGAGTAGTAAAAATTCTATTCTTTTGTCTAGTAATACGTAAATCCGAAAGTGTATTTTCGTAACCTAAGTCAAGAAGAATAGTTGCCAACATTTCAAAAAAGTTTTGGAAGTCTTCGGCATCCCAAGTTTGATTATTATATTTGAGAATAAAGCTCTCAAAACCAGGAACAAGGGTAAAAATAATGTCTTGTAAATTAATTCTTCTACATATAGTAAAGGTTTGATATTCTTGAAATAACCATTGTCTTTTTTCTTTTGCAATGGTAGAGTGTAACCATGTGTGAATATACTCTTGTTCTGCTTGAGTTCTATTCAAAAATTGGTAAGTAATCAGCTCTTCTTTGCAATCTTCGAAATAATCTTCTCCACTTTGTTCGGCACAATCCTCTTCTAAGGGTTCGCGAAATAGAGATTTAAGATGACTTAAAAAATTGCAAGACATATCTTTTTTATTAGAAATGGGAAAGTGTTTCATAGTAAAAGCGCTTTGCATATAATTCAAGTTATAAATACAGTTTTTTTTTTATTTTGTTTGTCAAAACACTCATTTTTGTGTTTTTTGTCCTCAATTTCACATTTTAATATATAACCTATTCAATTTAGATATGTACACATACGAAATCTTACAAGTCGAAAATCAAAATGATATTCTTGTAGTGACGATTAATAGACCCAAAGCACTTAATGCTTTAAACAAACAAACGATGAATGAGTTGAAAACATTCTTCACATTGGATGCTCCAACTCAAAAAAATATCAAAGGTATTGTATTAACAGGTGGTGGTGATAAAGCTTTCGTAGCAGGTGCAGATATTTCTGAGTTTACGAGTTTAGATGCTACAGGTGCAAAAAATATGGCTGTAAATGGTCAAGATATTTTCTTTTCGATTGAACGATTTGAAAAACCAGTTGTTGCTGCTGTAAATGGCTTTGCTTTAGGCGGTGGTTGCGAATTGGCTATGGCTTGCCATATGCGCATTGCAAATCCTAAATCTCGTTTTGGTCAACCAGAAGTTAATTTAGGTATTTTACCAGGTTATGGTGGTACTCAACGTTTGGTACAATTGATTGGTAAGGGTAAAGCTATAGAATTGATGACTACAGCAGATATGATTAATGGTGAAGAGGCTTTAAAATTAGGCTTAGTTAATCATGTTGTAGAAGCTGGCCAAGAAGTGGCTAAAGCGATTGAAATTATTGAAAAGATTGCTACTAAAGCACCTTTGGCTGTAGCGGGTGTAATTCGTGCAGTGAATGCTTATTTTGAAGAAGGTCGAAATGGTTATGAAGCAGAAATTGCAGAATTTACACGTTCTGTTGAAACAGATGATTTCAAAGAAGGCGCAAGTGCATTCTTAGAAAAACGTACAGCGAATTTTAAAAATAGCTAAGATAAATATAATAAAAAAATATCTTTTGCTTTTTTTAAGTGAGAACAAATGTCTCTATTCATAAATAAAATGACATTATAATTTTAAATAAAAGGATTTAGTACTATTTTGTAGCTAAATCCTTTTATTTTTTGATTGATTTTGTATTATATATTAAATAAATTATAGCTCTACTATGACTTTGATTGAAGGTTTTTTGGTGCCTTTAAGCCTGCCGACTGGCTGGGTGGTACTCTTGAATAATTGGTTTTATAGGGATAGTATTTTGCCGAATGGTGAAGAAAATCCGCTTTTTGTAAGGGACATTATTTTGTTGAAATTAGCTAGATTTGAGCCACATTTGCAGCAATCTAATGGGCATTTTAGTAGAGATTTCTATTTAGATTTGTATTGGCAAGGTGGCGCTAAAACAGGCACTTATATTTTACGTTTTTATGAAGGGGCTACTGTTCAAATGCCTTTAGCTTGTTTTGCCAGTAGTAATGCCTTACAAATACAAAGTAAAATTAACGAATGGTTGGATTTATGGTCTAAAGAAGAATTTCCTTCCTGTCCTGTTTCTAATCAATAAAATGAATATAAAAGCTTATGAAATATCTACTTGCTTTTAGTTTTTTCTGTATTATTTCTTTTCAATGGCTTGGTGCACAAGTATTTCAAACTTCGGCTGCTATAGATAATGCAGACTTAGGCTATACTTTTGTAATGGGGAGAATTGAAAATCGCACTTTTGTAATTAGTCGCAAGGCTTCTCGTTTCAAAACACAATATTATCTTACTGCTTTTGATGCTTTAGGCTTAGGTCAAATTTGGCAAAAAGAAATGGCTTTAGGTAAGGATATAGAACAAATTCTGAAGGTTTGGACTAAAGACAATAAATTACATCTTTTAGCGCATCAATATGCTAATGGACGTAGCGAAATACGTTATATTCAATACGGTATTGATGGGCAAATTATAGCTACTAAATCCCTTTTTCAAATAGAAGCTAATAATGGTTTAGATAGCAAAAAATCTATACAATTGAGTGCAGATTATTCTAAAGTGGCTATAGCAACGAATTGGAATAGACAAAGCAATTGGTTGGGCGTTTATGATTTGGAAAAGGATTATTTATTATGGTCTAGCGAAAGTAAAATTGCTATAGAAAAAGATTTGCATGTAGATATACAAGAGGTTTGTATTACTAATTTTGGCGATTTATATCTTACTTTACGTGATAAGCAATCTGAATATTATATTTATCATATTAAGGCAGAAGAAGGCGCACCTTTAATTTATACTTTAGGCGTGCAGCAAATTGCTTTGAGCGAGCCGAAAATGGCTTATAATCAACAGCAAAACTCCCTTTTTATAATATTCTTCCTTCAACAAAGAGGCAATTATGCTTATGGCATACAATATTTGCGCTTGACGCAAGACGGTACTTTGTTCAGACATAAAGAGATTTTCAAAGAAGATTTTGTGCTGAAAACTACCAATAAAAAGAAAGCTGCCAGAAAAGGAATTTATGCCATTGAAATAAAAGATATTCAATTCGATGGCGAAGAAGTATGGATAGTAGGAGAGCAATTTGCACAAAGCACTATTCATAATAATAATAGTATTCACGACCCTTTATTTTATCCTAGTTATGCGCCTTTACGTACATTCAATAATAATGACTATGAATATTGGCATGGCGCATTAGTATTGATGAAATATAAAAACGATAAGGTAAATTATAGCCATATTATTCCCAAAGAGCAGACCATTATTAATGATAATGGATTATTGGGATCTTATTTTTTATATAAAGGGGATAAGGCTTTGAATTTTATTTATAGTAAGATAGTACGCCACAAATGGCATATAGAAGCTTATAGTATAGATAAAGCCACTATAATTAAAAATACAGTATTACCTATGCCTGGGGGTATGGCACATATAGCAGCGCAATCTGCCACTATTTATGATGAAAGTAATATGTATCTTTTGGGCGTAGATGGCAAGGATATTCATTTATTAAAATTTAATTTGCAAAAAGTAAATCAGCCTCAAGAATAAATATCTACTTATAGCTTTAAGGAGGAATATAGCTTTAGGCAAAGTACTATAGTTTGCTTTTCGATTATAAACTTTATCTTGCAATAATTTTAATATTAAGCGCAAGCTTATCATATACTTTAAGATTGAAATATCGTGTTACAATTTTTTAGAAACAATCAGCTCACTACGCTGCCGCTCATTATACTTTATTTCTTGGCTTTACATTTAGGTTTGTTCTTTCAACCTATAGCCATGCCTAATAGTGTTTCAGATTGGAATGTGCTTATGCAATATGCTTGGCATATTATAGGATGGAATAGTATTACTATGCATATTTTTTGGATAGTAGCTATATTAGTGCAAGTGTTTGGTCTAAATGCTTTGATTAATTATTATAAATTGTCAAGACGTTTTACTTATATTACTACTTTAGGGGTTATACTCACTTATAGCTTTTTGCCACATCAAGCCAAAGCCTTTCCTATTTTATTGGGGAATATTTGTATAGGATTTTCTATATTTAATTTGTTTAATGCTTATGTAGAAAAAGCATCAAATGCGCCTATTTTTAATGCTACAGCATGGATGACATTGGCAGGATTTTTTTATACGCCATTTTTCCTCTTTTCTATAGTATTATTGTTGGGTATGTATACGCTTAGAGGCTATCATCTCAAAGAAAATATAGTATTTGTGTTGGGGATTATTGTTCCTTTTATATTAATGAGTACTATACAGTTTTTGATGGGTAATTTTGAGCATTGGAGTAAAGTTGAATTGATAGATAAATGGCAATTTTTAGAAATTGCTGCATTTACTAATCTTTCTTTTCAATCTATTGTTTCTATATTAGCTTATGTATTAGTTAATTTTTGGCTTTGGTCAATTTCTTGGCGTTTGGAGCAAAAAACAACTTTGCAAGAAAAGAGCTATATTAATATTTTATATATAGCTTTATTAATAGGGGCTTTGAGTTTGCCTATTAGTGGTACTGTAGAGATTTATAAATTGATGATATTGGCTACACCAATGAGTTTATTATTGGGCTTAGGCTTACAAGCTATACAATCAAATCGCATAGCAGAAATATGGCATTGGTTTTTAATTGGCTTAGCACTTTTAGTACAATATCAGTTTATATTTTAGATAAGTCTATTTAAAACAATTTTAACTATAGACTATAAAAATAAGCTAGTTTTTTTCTTTAGATTTGTAGCTAAATACATTTGAAACTAATACATTATCTCACGAATATTAAAATATAATAATTTTTATAATGATTAAAGTGATTAAATTATTATGTCTTGCTTTAATAGCTTGTTTTGGCTTTTCTACGCAAGCGCAAGCACAGCCTAATCCTGTAAAATGGGATTTTAAAGTAGAGAAAACTAAAAAGAAAGGTCAATATAAATTAGTTGCTACTGCCAAAATGGGGCAAGATTGGGCTATTTATTCTCAATTCATTAGTGATGAAGGTCCTGTACCTACTACTTTTGAATATGAATTGCCTGCTAATGCCGCTTTAATTGATAAAACTAATGAAATTAGCGACCATAAAATTGAAGGTATGGATGAAACCTTTGGTATAGAGTTGATTAAATACAAAAAAGAAGTAGTATTCGAACAGCTCGTTCAAGCTAAAGCTAAACAAGAATTAAAAGGTGTAATTACTTATATGGTTTGCAATAATGAAACTTGTTTGCCGCCTAGAGATGTACCTTTTGCTGTGAAACTTAAATAAGATTCTCCTTTTCAAATTATTTTAAGATTACATGAATTACATAAAATATACACTCACCTTAATAGCTTTTCTGTTTGGAACAGTGACGGCTTGGGCACAACCTAAAAATCCTGTACATTGGAGCTTTCAGGTTAATCCTTTGTCCAATGACGAATATGAATTAGTTTTCTCTGCTCATATAGAAGAGGGTTGGAATACTTATTCTCCTTTTACAGGCGAAGATGGTCCTATTCCTACTTCTGTTAATTATGAAAATACAGAAGGTTTCGAATTATTGGGTGATTTGCAAGAAAGCACTTCTAGTCCTGATAATCGTAAAGAAGGTGCAGACCCTTTATTTGATGATGCTATTGTTATCAAATTTAAAAAGGATTTGAAGTTAGTACAAAAAATTAAAGCTACGAATCCTGATTTAGTGATTAGTGGTTATGTAGAATCTATGGCTTGCGATGCAGAAAGTTGTTTGCCTCCTATGTCGGAAGATTTTAAATTATCTTTGAAAGGGGATATGGCTTTGGTTGAAAATAATAGCCCTGCGCCTAATGTAGATGTTAATACTAGCATTAATGCAGAAATTGCACGCCCAATCATTAAAGAAAGTTTAGCTAATTTATCCACAGATAATAGCTGTTCAAAACCAGAAGAAACAAAATCAGATAGCAATATTATGATTTTTGTTTTTGGTTTTTTAGGTGGTTTGGTGGCTTTGCTTACACCTTGTGTATTCCCAATGATTCCACTTACAGTTTCTTATTTTACTAAACGCAGTAAAACTAGAAGTGAAGGTATACGCAATGCTTCTATTTATAGTTTATCGATAATAGGAATTTATGTAGCATTAGGCTTGTTGGTGACTATGGCTTTTGGAGCAGATGCACTCAATCAATTATCAACGCATTGGTTGCCTAATACTATATTCTTCTTATTATTTGTTGTATTTGCATTTTCTTTCTTTGGTTTTTATGATATTTCATTGCCAAGCTCATGGACAAATAAAACCGATGCAGCAGCTGATAAAGGTGGTGTAATAGGCATATTCTTTATGGCATTTACTTTAGCTTTGGTTTCTTTCTCTTGTACTGGTCCAATTATTGGTACATTATTAGTACAAGCATCACAAGGTGGTTTAGTAGGTCCATTATTTGGTATGACAGGTTTTGCTGTAGCTTTAGCTTTACCTTTTGGTTTATTTTCGCTTTTCCCAACTATGTTGAATGCTTTACCTCGTTCTGGTGGTTGGATGAATACAGTGAAAATTATTTTAGGTTTTGCAGAGTTGGCTTTAGCCTTCAAATTTTTATCTAAAGCAGACCTTACAGAACACTGGGGATTGTTGAAATATGAAACTTTCTTAGCCATTTCTGTAATTTGTACAGTGGGTATGGGCTTATATTTATGGGGTTTTATCAAATTCCCACACGATAGTCATAAATGGGGTAAATCAACAATAGCAGGTTATATAGGTGGGGCAATTACTTTTGCTTTTGCAGCTTATTTGGCTAGTGGTTTTATAGTAAGTAAAGAAACTAATACTTATACAACACCAGCTTTATTGAGTGGTATAGTGCCACCAGCTTGTTATTCTTATTTTCAGCCATGCGATTGCCCAGCGGGTATAGGTAGCTGTTATAAAGATTATTATGAAGGTTTGGCTTATGCTAAAAAAGTAAATAAACCAATACTTTTAGACTTTACAGGACATGCTTGCGAAAACTGCCGTAAAATGGAAGACCAAGTATGGGTAAATTCAGAAGTCAATAAATTAATCAATGAAAACTATGTTTTAGTATCGCTTTATGTAGATGATAGAAAGCCGCTAGATGAAGTAAAAATTACTAAAGATGGCCGTAAATTAAGAACAGTAGGTAATATTTGGGCAGAGTTTGAAATGGAGAATTTCAATCAACAATCTCAACCTTTATATATTTTATTGTCTCCAAATGAAGAAGTATTGCATGCACCAATTGGTGCAACTTTAGGCGCTAATGGCGTTGAACGTTATTTGGAATTCTTAAAATGCGGTTTGCAAAAAAAATAAGCTTTACTACTTTTATAAATAGAAAGTATAAAACATAAAAAAACTCCATTAGCATTATTGCTAGTGGAGTTTTTTATTTGCGGTAGGGATAGCAGTGGAAGCCCAAAGGGCTGCAACGAATAGCCCGACCTCTTCGCCTTTTTTCAAAAAGGCGAAGAGGAACCGCCATTATATAGAGATGAAAAAAGGTAAAATTATTCAAATTCTATAAGCAATTGATTTTTATCAACGGCTGCACCTTTTTGCACTAAAATGCTTTTGATAATACCTTCGCCAGCTGCTTTGATAACGTTTTCCATTTTCATGGCTTCCAAAATCAATAAAGCATCGCCTTTGCGCACTGTATCGCCTACTTTTGCACTAATGCTCAAAACTAAGCCTGGCATAGGTGCTTTGACTTGATTATTCTTTTTAGCCGCTGTATTGCCTAAGCCCATTTTGTCGGCTAATTGGTCAAATTGATCTTTTACAGCTAAAGTATAATTGTGACCATTTACATTAATAATAAAGCTTTTTTCTTTATAATTAGCTTCCACTAAAGTGGCGCGATAGCTTTGATAATCTGGCGTAATAATGTGAAAATGACCATCGCCCAAAGGTTGTATATCCCATTGAATATTGTTAGGATCTACTTCTAATTCAAGTGTAGGATCTTCTACAGATACTTTCAACATAGCTTAAAAATTTTAGTAAAAGTTTAATTATTTTTGAAAAGGGGAGAGCGTGGGCGGTTCAAAAGGTGGATTTTCATCATCATCATCTTTTTGTTCATCAGTTGTTGAGGCTGCTGAAGCTTCCGCTTTCTTTTCTAATTCTATATAGTCGATAAAATTATCTTCTTCTGGTTTGAGCGTAACGGTTTGTCCTAATCGGGATAAAAACATTACTTCAAATATAGTAAAAGCTAGATAAATCATCAAAAATGGTAAAATAAAAGTATGGTCATCAGGATCTGGCGGATAACGTTTTAGATAAACCAAAAGAAAAACCACACTACCTACCATTTTGACAAAAGTACTGCCTAAAAAGACTTTAGTAAAATTATGGACATTCTCAGAACTAGTAGCTTTTTGCGATAAGAAAAAACTCAATATAGAAATGAAACTGAGAAAAAAAGTAAGCCCTAAATATAAAAAATTATATTCTGCTATATAAAGGGAATATTGCCCCCATAATAAACAAATGCCTATGAGCAAGAGCGTCAAAGCGAAAAGCTGAAAGAAGAACTTATTGCTCGTCATAAAAAATGGATTAGAGTGAGAATTACTGCGCTTTTTTGTCCATACTCAATTGCTTAATAACAGTGTATAAAGCAGCCATTACACCAAAAAGCGATAAAATAGCGGTGAAGATTTGTCCTTGAGTAAAACGTTTATCGAGCCAAAGCCCTAAATAAGCAAATAAACCAATAATTAAGCCCATTTGAATGGCTAAACCAGAGTATTTGGCATATTTTTGAGTGGCATTGATAAGCCTTTTTTTCTTGGTATTTTTGGGTTGGGGATTGGTTGGACTAGGCATATAATATTATAGGAGTTTTGGTCTTTGAGAAAGTTGAGCATCAGGAGTAAGGATAAATTGCTTAGCAGAAAGTAAGCCTTCTACAATAGCTGTATTGCCTAAAGCGGCAATTTTTTGAACCTGTACATTTCCTTGTACTTTTCCCCAAATAACAACATTTACAGCCTCAATAGTGCCTAAAACTACTGCATTTTCAGCAATAAAAACAGTGTCTTTGCAGACAATATTCCCTTGCATGGTGTTGGCAATATATACATTTTGATTAGAAGTGATATTGCCTTGTATATGGAGTGCAGCAGAAACACAATTATTTTCTTGAGCAAGAATGTCTTGGCTGCTAATCATTTGAAAACCCATAATTATTGAAAATTTATAGCATATAAGTCTGTAAGCAAAAGTAAGTATAGGAATTAGCCTATAAAATAAAGCGAAAAGCCTCGTAAACCTACTGGCTTACGAGGTATATATAAGACTTAAGAAGTTACAATGTTATAGAAACATGTTATTCTGCAGACGGATTATCGTTTTTCGGAGCTTGTTCTTTTTGCTCTTCTTTAGCTGGTCTTTCTTCTCTAGCAGGCTTTTCTTTCTTTTTAGGCGCTACTTTTTTAGGAGAAATAGTACAGTGCATTTTACGCTCTTCCATTTTAGGTGCATAATCTGGCTCACCATATTCTTTAAGGGCAACCAAGAAACGGTCTAATAACTCTGTACCTCTGCTTTTGAAAACAATAGAACGACCTCTAAATTGAACATAAGCTTTCACTTTAGAACCTTCTTCTAAGAAGTTAATAGCATGTTTTACTTTGAATTCAAAATCGTGGTCATCAGTATTAGGACCAAAACGAATTTCCTTAACTACAACTTTGATTTGTTTAGCTTTAAGTTCTTTATCGCGCTTTTTGCGGTCGTAAAGAAATTTGTTATAAGTCATTAAGCGACATACAGGAGGAACTGCATTAGGCGATACTTCAATAAGGTCAAGCCCTAATTTTTCAGCCATTTTTAATGCGTCACGAGTAGCATAAACACGTGGTTCTATCGTCTCGCCTAAGTCAGCAGACATTTTTTCTAATTCTTCTGCGTCACCTACTAAACGAATTTCTGCTGCGCGAATTTGTTCATTTAAGCGATGTTCAACAGATTTGTTGTTCTGTTGGTTTTTATCAATTTTAGCCAAGAATAAATTACTGTTATATTGATGAATAATAAAAATACAAGAAAATAGTTTTATACGAGCAATCGCTCTTATAGAACTGGAATTAATACAACAAAATTACATTAAATTTTGATAAAAAAAGACAGCCGCTTATAGATTTTTTTTTAATTCTTCTATAAACAGCTGTCTTTTATTTATTAGTTAGCAATAAAGCTACTAAAAACTATCTTGGATGATGTGGTGGCATAGGTGCACCAGTACCCATATGTGGCGGTATATTACCTTTCATATTGTTATCGCCAGCAGTAATTTTACGTAAATTATAAATGAAATTTACCATGAAATATCTAGTCAATACAGTAGTTGATTGGTCTTGAATATAGACATCACTCACTGTACGAGCAATACTTCTATTTTGACCTAAAATATCAAATACAGTAAGATTGATTTCAGCTTGTCTATTTTTCAAGAATTTATAACCAATGCTAGCATTCCATAAAGTAAAGTTTTGGTTGAAACCATCAGCCATACCTGTATACAAGTAATGCGTAACATTTGTACCAAATACAAATCTTTTTGCTACAATCCAATTTACTTTAGCACTAGTAGTTTGATTGAAATAATTTGTATTTAAACTAGGATTTAATTGATTCTTAGCATTATTAATACCAGCATTATAATTGATATAGAAATCTAAGTTTTCGCTAATATTACTACCAATACCTACACCAAGATTTGTATTCACATTAGTAGTAAAGTTTTTCTCGAAGTTGATAAGAGAAGGCATTTTAGTAATACCACTACCTGCATTAAAGTTAATATTACTTTTAATAGCTGTAAGCGGGAAAGAGTAAGTTACATTGCCATTTAAAGATAAGAAACCTGATAAATTCACATTTTGAGATAATTGAGCACCTTTAGCCAAGAGAACATCTGGACGTAAAAGTGTATCTGCATTAGGAATTAATGTACTATTACCAATATAATTGTCTGTAGCTGTGAAACGAAGATTGACAAATACAGATTGAGCATTTTTAGGATTAGTATAGTTATAACGACCAAAGAATGAATGCGCATAACTTTGTTTCAAATCAGGATTACCCGCAGAAAGGAATAATGGATTAGAGTTGTCTATAATATCTTGCAATTGGCTAGCAGTTGGTGAGCTAGTATAAGTGCGATAGAAAAGACGGAAGCTATGAGATTTTGAAAACTCATATCTAAACATAGCTGAAGGTAATACATTACTAAAATCTTTGCTAATCGCTACTTCACGAGGGAATGTTTGGTCACCTCTTAATGTAGCATATTGATAAGCTAGACCTAACATAAAGCTCATTTTGCTACCTTTTGGTTGATAACGATAGCGTACTGTAGGACGATGCGTCATATAAGTACTTTCTAAAGTTGAACTTAATGTAGAATCTAATATGCTATAAGTATCGCTAGTAGGGTCGTATTTGTTTGTATTTCTATCTGAGAAACCACGATTGAAAGTTTCATTGAAAGAAAGTTGTAATTGACCTGTTTTACCTAAAGGTTCTGTATAAGTAATCTCTGCATTACCATTCAACCCATCACTATGATTTTTAGTGAATTGATTGAGATAGTAAATAGAATCCATATCTAAAGAGTCTACAAAAATATTCGTAGAAAGCTGCTCACGGCGGCTATGTTGATTATCTTGTGCAATATTCCCTTCTACAAAAATACTACGACCTTCTTTTTTGAATCTTCTTTGGTAATTAGCACGAGCAGAAAGATTATGACCATTGCCATCATTCGTAGTTTTAGTTTGTGTACTATTTAAGAATGAGCCATTATCATAACGGTTTTGACCAAAATAATCTTGGAATCTATCATTACCTTGCCAGCTCAAACGAGGTGCAAACATAATAGTATTGAAAGAGTCAATTTTATAATCTAAACGAATATTAGCACGATGACTAATATTGTCATTATTAGAAGTAGTAAGCTGGTCGTATAAACGTGTTAGTGTTTCGTCCGCTCTAGTAATATAAGTACGTGCTAAATTATTAATATTTTCGTTCTGAGTATAAGTGAGGAAATAGCTACCACCAAAAGTTACTTTCTCACCCCATTTATCATTATAGTTGAGACCAAGGGCATGTGTTTGTGTAATACCACTTTGACCACCTGAAGATAAAACATCAGCAGCAAAAGGTGAAAAGCCACCGCCACCGCCGCCACCACGACCGCCACGACCACCGCCGCCACCGCCGCCACTAGATAATACACCTAGTAAGTCTTCAGCACCAAAATTTTGTTGATTGATATTATTCGTCATACCTAATACAGTAATACGTCTATCGCCTTGGAAATAATTATAATTACCACCAACACTATAGCGATTATCTGTACCATAACCTGCATAGAAACGACCAAATTGCCCTTGAATATTACCAGATTTAGTAATAATATTTAATGCTTTGAGTTCGTCGCCATCACTGAAACCAGTTAGTGCAGCTTGTTCAGTACTACGGTCATATAATTGTATTTTATCTACAACTTCGGCAGGTAAGTTTTTGAGTGCTGTATTTACATCATCGCCAAAAAATTCTTTACCATCAATAGTTACTTTTTTGATGGCTTCGCCTTGTGCTTTTACTGTACCATCTGCATCTACACTAATAGAAGGCATTTTTTTGATAAGGTCTTCTACAGTAGCATCAGGATTTACTTTGAAAGCGGCTGCATTATATTTAAGCGTATCGCATACCATTTCTACACGAATGGCAGTAGCTTCAACCACAATGTCTTGAAAAAACTCTGATGATTCGCTCATCTTAATCGTATCAAGTGGGAAACTCATATCTGCTTGTAGATAGAGATTATTGACTTGATAAGTTTCATAGCCTACATAAGAAATACGCAATTGATAAGTATCTTTTGCAAGTTGGGTAAATTTGAATTTACCATCAAAATCAGTAGAGGTACCAGCTACTTGAGCGGTAGTATCATTTTGCTTGCGCAAGAGTACATTTACACCAATCAAAGCTTCATTATTAGCTTTGTCGATGATAATACCACTGATATTTCCTTTCTGGGCATAAATACTCATTGGTACAAATAGGAAGAGTACCGCAATTAGTTGGAAAAACCCTTTGATGAACATAAATTTATATAATTAATGATATAAGAATGGAGATTTGAAATTCATTTTCTAAGAGACCTCTAAATAGAAGTACAGTTTAATATTCAAAAGTAAAGATATTATCTCTAATCTTCTAAATTTTAATTTAGCCTAGTTTTTTTTTTAGGAAAAGGGGATATGGTTTTGTTTTATTTTTTTATCAATAAAGGTCTTATTTTTAAGGTTATATGCTTAAAGAAAAGGAAAAGTTCATGAATACATTATTTATTTTTAAGAAAATTATCATTTGTATACTATATATA
>X137_Gaur__coassemble_135_pt1 | contig 20193 bp, 19 predicted proteins | sample X137_Gaur__metabat2_high_PE_006 | metagenome-assembled genome bin X137_Gaur | reverse complement strand
AAAAAATACAAAAGTTGTCCACAATTTATCCACAATTCAATTTTTTAAAATCAAGACTTATCCACAGCTTTATGATTATATAATCTTATTTAAATAAATTTATTTATATTCATCATCATCATAGGAGGCTATTTCCGTGGATAACTTTTAAAAATCGCATAAAAATCATGTAAAAAAGGACGCTTATTTTATAAAAAAGGACCTTAAATAAAGACAAAATAGCTATAAAAAAAGTTATCCACATATGTCCTGTGGATAACTTTTCACAGGTCAAAATGAAACATTTTTATAAATATATAAATCCTTTAAAATCAAGGTTTTATACTTTAGTAAATATCTTATAATTAAAAAGTTATACACATTTAGCCTGTGGATAACTTTTTTTTTGACCCCTAAAAATGCCTATAAATGTTTTAAATTAAGCCCTAAAATCAATAAATTTTTATATCTATAATATATTCCCAAATTTAGAAAAGTTATCCACGGAAGACCTATGTATAGCCGTGGATAACTCCGTGGATAACTTTCTTAATCCGTGGATAACTATTTGTATATACAAATATATGCCCCTATTTTTATGCATATTTTTGGTTTACCCGTGGATAACTAGGGTACTTATCCACGGATAAAAAAGTTATCCACGGAAGAGCCGTGGATAACTCATTTTTAAAACTCATTGATTTACAGTACTTTATATATTATAAAAATTTAAATTGTGGATAACTCAATTTAGTTAAAATTATATGCCTAAAAATTAAAACTTTTTATTTCATTTGGTAATTTCTATTTAAAAAACAAATGCAAAACTCCCTTTTTTAAAATATTTTAGAGTAAAAAGAAAAAGTTATCCACATACACCCTGTGGATAACTCTAAAACCTGTGGATAACTCTCCACGGAAGCACATAAAGTTATCCACACTGTGTATAACTTTATAAAAAATAAAAGATATAAAATCATGAAAATCAAAGCTTTTACCTGTTTATTGTGGATAACTTTTCTTATTACACATTTTTTGTAAGACTTATCCACTTATCCACGGCTTATCCGTGGATAACTTTTACCTTTAAAAAGATTTGTTTTAAGTTTATTTTACTTTCTTATTAAAAAATTCCTATGTTTTTGTTAAAAAAAGGACTAATTATATAGTAGGCATCCTCTTTTAACTTTGTATATTTGCAAAGAATGCCCTTAAATTAAACCAGCTTAAACGCTATGTGTTAAGTTAAGAAATTATCCCTTTTAGATTATAAATTACATGTGTACACGATTTTCCTTTGCAATACCTCGTGAGATAATGAAACGACAATTTACTATTAATATTAAGGATAGTGAATTGCAGTATAGTTACAATATTGGTGCTGGGCAAGGTGCTTATGTTATGACGAATAAAAGCCAAGATTTACAGGTTTTTCGTTGGGGATTGATTCCACATTGGGCGCAAAAAGAACATGTAGGACTAAATTTTACTACTGCTTTGGGAGAAACTATAGCTACACAAGATACTTTTCGTATGGCAGCACGTCAAAGAAGATGTCTTGTTTTTGCTGATAGTTATTATGAATGGCAAAGGAATGGATTAAAAACACAACCTTTTCGCATTACCTTACAAGATCAAAGAGTAATGGTATTTGCAGGCGTTTGGGAAGAGTGGGAAGACATGGCTGGTCATTTATTTCAGACCTTTGCTATTGTGACTACACCTGCTCCAGAGGCTATGAAAATATTTGGTTTACGTTCGCCTGTCATACTCGATAATACTGCACAGCAACAAACTTGGTTGCATGCAGAAAATTTGACCGATGCGCTTAGTGTATTACAACCTTATTCAGCGCAAAAATTATCCTACTATCCTATTCATCCGGATTTAGAATATTTAGAATTCAATTCAGCATTAGTACATACACCTTATGATATTCCTTTAGACCATAAAAGGCTATGGGTATATTTATAAATATGGCTTTTACAATTTATCTCAACAATTATTTTCTTACTAGATTATATAATATAGTATGCCTACAGTAGCAGAATTACAAAACATAGCGACACAAGTACGTCGTGATATTATTCGTATGGTACACCAATGTCAAAGTGGACATCCTGGTGGTTCTTTGGGTTGTGCAGATTTTCTTACGGCTTTATATTTCCAAGTCATGAAGCACAATACTAATTTTTCTATGCAAGGTAAAGGAGAAGATATTTTCTTCTTATCTAATGGACATATTTCGCCAGTATGGTATAGTGTTTTGGCACGTAGTGGTTATTTCCCTATAGAAGAATTAAAAACTTTCCGTGCGCTCAATAGTCGTTTACAAGGACATCCTACTACGCATGAAGGTTTACCAGGTGTGCGTATTGCTTCTGGTTCTTTAGGTCAAGGTATGTCTGTGGCTTGTGGTATGGCTTTGGCTAAAAAATTAGAAAAAGACCAACATACCATTTATGCACTTTGTGGCGATGGCGAATTGCAAGAAGGGCAAGTCTGGGAAGCGGCTATGTTTGCTGCGCATCACAAAATTGATAATCTTATTGTTACTGTAGACTGGAATGGTCAACAAATCGATGGCTCCAACGATGATGTAATGAGTTTAGGCGATTTAGAAGGTAAATGGCGTACTTTTGGCTGGACTGTAGTACATGCCCAAGGCAATGACATGGAAAAATTATTAGATGGCATCAAAGCAGCGCAAGCTGAATTAGGCAAAGGCAAACCTATAGTTATTTTAATGAAAACTGAAATGGGTTATGGCGTAGACTTTATGCAAGGCACGCACAAATGGCATGGTTCTGCTCCTAGCGATGCTCAAAAAGACAGTGCTTTAGCACAATTAACTTCTACTTTAGGCGATTACTAATCGAAGTTTTTTCTTTTCTTTTTTAATTTTTTTGGGAAAGGGAGTATGGCATTTGTTCATTTCTATTCCTTTCTTTTTCATTTATCTATTTAATACTGAAACATAATGCCAAATATTAACGATATAAAAAGCATTGGTAAAAAAGCTACGCGCGATGGCTTTGGCGATGGCTTATTAGATGCTGCTCAAAAAAATAGCGATGTAGTTGCACTTTGTGCAGATTTAATTGGTTCATTAAAAATGGAGAAGTTTATTGAAGCTTATCCTGAACGTTTTTTCCAAGTCGGTATTGCTGAAGCCAATATGATGGGTATTGCTGCTGGTTTAGCTACAGCGGGCAAAATTCCTTATACTGGTACTTTTGCTAATTTCTCTACTGGACGTGTCTATGACCAAATTCGTCAATCTATTGCTTATTCACACAAAAATGTAAAAATTGCTGCTTCTCATGCTGGGCTTACTTTAGGAGAAGATGGCGCTACACACCAAATATTAGAAGATATTGGTATGATGAAAATGTTACCTGGTATGGTTGTAATTAATCCTTGCGATTATAATCAAACTCGTGTAGCTACAGCTGCCATTGCTCAATACGATGGTCCTTGTTATTTACGTTTTGGTCGTCCATCTTGGCCTATGTTCACAGAAGGTTTACCTTTCGAAATTGGTAAAGCTTTAATGCTAGGCGAAGGTACAGATGTTTCTATTTTTGCTACAGGTCATTTAGTATGGAAAGCTGTAGAAGCTGCTAAAGCCTTAGTTGAAGAAGGTATTAGCTGTGAGGTAATAAATATTCATACTATCAAACCATTAGATGATAAAGCTATTTTAGCATCTGTTGCCAAAACTAAACGCGTAGTAGTTGCTGAAGAGCATAATATTATTGGCGGTTTGGGTGAAAGTATAGCAGGCTTATTAGCACGCAATTTGCCTACTCCTATGGAGTTTGTTGGTACAAATGATACTTTCGGCGAAAGTGGTAAAGTCGATGATTTATTGGCAAAATATGGTTTAGATACTAAAGATGTAGTAGCGGCAGTGAAACGCGTTTTAGCACGTTAATCTCTATATACAAACTTTACATACCTATTGTCTACTATGAAAAAGAATTTGCTTTCTTTAGGTGCAGTATTTTTCTGTGCTTTATTGATATTTTCTTCTTGTCAGAAAGGAGGCGGTCTTAATTTATTTTCTGTAAGTCAAGATAAAGAATTAGGACAGCAATTAAAGAAAGAAGTAATGGCTAATCCAGCCAAATATCCTATTTTGCCTTATGCAGGCAATGAAAAGGCATATAATTATTTATATGCTATGCGTGACGAAATTTTGAAAGCGCCTACTATTAAATATCGCAATCAATTTACTTGGGAATTGCATATTATTAAAGATGATAAAACTTTAAATGCTTTTGCAGCCCCAGGTGGTTTTATGTGTGTTTATACAGGGCTTATTAAATATTTGGATAAAGCAGACCATTTGGCTGGCGTATTAGGACATGAAATTGCGCATGCAGACCAACGTCATTCTACGCAAAATTTGACTAAAACTTATGGTTTACAAACGCTCATTACTATTGCTAGTGGTGGTAAAAGCTCATTAGTAGGCGAAATGTTGGCTAGTTTAACTCAATTAAGTTTTAGCCGTAATCATGAAAAAGATGCTGATGACCATTCTGTAGAATATCTTTGTGGTACTTCTTATGCAGCTAATGGTGCAGCAGGTTTTTTCGAAAAATTAATGAAATCTAAAAGTGGTGGTTCTACACCAGCGTTTTTAAGTACGCACCCTAGCGATGCTAGTCGTGTAAAAGATATTAATGCTAAAGCACAAGCTTTAAAATGTAAAACTACATATAAAGCGAATGCAGGTTGGGAAACATTTAAAGCTTACTTTTAGTAAAGCATAATTATAGACAATAAAAAAGGATACTAGCTTTAAAGCTAATATCCTTTTTTTTATATAAAATGCCGAACTCCCTTTTTCAAAAAAAAAAAGACTTCGAACTTATATTATAACTTTACAAAAAATTAGTCTTCTGTAACGAAATCGTTATCATTAGTTAATTGTAAAGGAGTAGTACCTTGTTGTACCATTAAAGAAACTTTATTGTCGAGTACTTCGATGAAACCACCAGAGATTTCAAATTCTTTAGTTTCGCGACCAGACGTTGTTACAACTACTGTACCAAGACCTAAAGCTGATACCATAGGCGCGTGGTTTGCTAATACTTCGAATTCGCCATCTGTGCCAGTAGCAGAGATACGCTCAGCTGTACCTTCAAAAAGTTTTTTATCGGGCGTTAGAATGATTACGTCCACGGTTATACTTTTTTATTAGATGAAATAAAAGTACGAAAGTTATTAGCTACGAGCCTCAGCAAGCATTTTCTCGCCTTTCGCAATAGCATCGTCGATAGTACCAACTAAGTTGAATGCAGGTACTGGATATTGGTCAACTTTACCATCCATGATCATATTGAAACCACGGATTGTTTCTTCGATAGAAACGAAAACACCTTTCATACCTGTAAACTGTTCCGCAACGTGGAAAGGTTGAGATAAGAAACGTTCAACACGTTGAGCACGGTGTACAGCTAATTTATCTTCTTCAGAAAGCTCTTCCATACCTAAGATAGCGATGATATCTTGCAACTCTTTGTAGCGTTGTAAGATACCCATTACGCGTTGAGCAGTGTTATAGTGCTCTTCGCCAACGATATCAGCAGAAAGGATTTTAGAAGTAGAGTCTAATGGGTCAACCGCTGGGTAAATACCTTTAGCAGCTAATTTACGGCTTAATACTGTAGTTGCATCCAAGTGAGCGAAAGTTGTCGCTGGAGCAGGGTCAGTCAAGTCATCCGCAGGTACGTAAACCGCTTGTACAGAAGTGATAGAACCACGTTTTGTAGAAGTAATACGCTCTTGCATTAAACCCATCTCAGTAGCTAATGTTGGTTGGTAACCTACAGCAGAAGGCATACGACCTAAAAGTGCAGATACCTCAGCACCAGCTTGAGTGAAACGGAAGATATTATCGATGAAGAAAAGAATATCACGACCTTTAGCTTCTTCAGGATTACCGTCACGGAAATATTCCGCTACAGTCAAACCAGAAAGTGCAACGCGAGCACGTGAGCCTGGAGGTTCGTTCATCTGACCGAAGATAAGAGTAGCTTGAGATTCTTGAAGTTGGTTAAGATCTACAGAGGCTAAATCCCAGTCACCTTCTTCCATTTTGTGTTTGAACGCATCACCGTATTTAATTACGTTAGATTCGATCATCTCACGAAGTAAGTCATTACCTTCACGAGTACGTTCACCAACACCAGCGAATACAGACATACCAGAGTAGTTCTTCGCGATGTTGTTGATAAGTTCCATGATAAGAACTGTTTTACCTACACCCGCACCACCGAAAAGACCAATCTTACCACCTTTTAAGTAAGGGGCAACCAAGTCGATAACCTTGATACCTGTAGCAAGAATTTCGCGGTTCACTGAAAGATCTTCGTAGCGAGGTGGTTTATTGTGGATAGGGCTGCGTTTTGTGTCAGCAGGTAATTGATTGATACCATCGATCATATCACCAACTACATTCATAAGACGACCTTTAATAGCGTCTGAAGTTGGCATAGAAATTGGTGCACCAGTATCAACTACTTTCAGACCACGTTTCAAGCCTTCTGTACTGTCCATAGCAATAGTACGCACGCTGCTTTGACCTAAATGTTTTTGACATTCTAAGATCAATTTTTCGCCATTCTCACGCTCTACTACTAAAGCATTAAGAATTTCAGGAAGTTGCGACTCAGGAAAGCTTACATCTATTACAGGACCGATGATTTGCTTGATTTGTCCGATGTTTTGTGCCATAATTATGGTGGAAACTTGTATTGTGAATTATCCTAAATAATATGCATTGATTTGAGTATCGTTGTTGGGATACTACTTTTCGTGCCGCAAAGATACAAAAATCAATTGATTATCAAAAACACTTTCATGTTTTTTCAAAATATTTTTAATCCTTTCAAAGGAAAGATTACTTTTGTTGTATTTCTTGCTTGTTTATATATCTGTTTTATAAGTATAAATTATATTTAAAAGGGAATATTGCTTGTTTATTCTCTTTTAAGTAAGCGTTAAGACTTATATAAGGGGAAGTGAAAGCCGTTGATTTTCAATTAATTTTATTAAAAAAATATTATTTTGTGCCTTTGTATCAAAATTAGAAGATACTAGGTAACAAATATGATAAAATAGGCATAAATAGTGGAAAAACAAGAATATATTGCTTCTCCCATACTAGAAGCCATTGCTAATAATGAACCAAAAGTATTAGAGCAACTCTACAATGAATATAGAAAACCATTCATTGTTTGGTCTATACAATCCTATCAATGCTCAGAAGAAGACGCTATAGAAATTTATCAAAAAGCGTTTACTGTTATGTATATGAATGTGCGTAATGGCAAACTTACTGTCCTTACTTCTAGCCTTAAAACTTATCTTTTTTCTATTGGTAAAAATCTTTTTAGAGAAAAGTTTCGCGATAAGCATACTCAATATATGCCATTAGATACCCAAACAAATCACGAATTTTTAAGTGAGCATATTGATACTTCTATATTTGATAAGTATCAAGCTTCTCATCAAAAGGAAATTGTTCGCGGATTATTAGAAAGAATAGGAGACCCTTGCAGAAAATTATTAAATTTAATTTTTATTCAAGGTATACCTCAAAAAGATGTGGTAGACACTATGGGTTATAGTGATGATAGAGTAGTACGAAAGCGCAAATCCTTATGTCTCAAACAATTGCGACAAATGGTATCAGATGAAAAAGACAAATACATTAATTAATTATACCCTCTTTAAAACATTCAAAAAATCCTTAACCAAGTATTTTTGTAGTGTCTATTATAAATTTTACCTAATAATCTTTTATGGAATAGATTATGAATCATTTGGAAAAAATAGAACTAATTGAGAGATATTATTTCCAGCAACTTTCTCATGATGAACTTCAGGCGTTTCAATCCATTTTGGATAAAGACCCTGCTTTCAAGCAAGAAGTGGAAGAATATTGCAATTTGTATGAAGGCTTCGATGCCTTACATCAAGAAGCTTTTTTAAATCAACTCTCTACTTTTGAAGCTAATATTCGACAAACTTCAAATAGTAGTATTTTACAGGCTAATTATAGCGCTTCAACATTAACACAAAGCAATAAAACAAATTCTCCTAAAGTTAGGTTCATTTGGTCTAAGCCATGGTTAAGCATTGCCGCTTCGTTAACTGTGATTTTAACTTTATCTTTAGTGTATCTTAGCCTTAAAACTGAATCCTTAGACGAAGTTGCATATTTGAACAGTAATTCTATTATGATTTCTCAAACCTATAGAAAAGGTGAAGTTATTACAGAGGAAGAAATCGAACAATGGAATCAAATCTCTGATTTGTATAATGCTAATCAATATGCTAAAGCTTTGCCTCTTTTACAGTCTTTTAAAGATAAATACTATGGTATAGAATACCTCAGAACAGAGTTCAAAAATTATCCTTTATACTTGGCAATTTGCCATTTGGCTATAGGTCAAACGCAAGAAGCAAAAGTACAATTGAAAGACATTATTGCTTTAAATGCAGATGATTCTGATATTAAGCAAGAAGCTCAATATATGCTTGCGCTTGCCGTTTTGAAGGAAAAAGATTTTGAACAAGCTATTTATCTTTTAGAGGGTATAGCAGGCAGGAAAAGACATAATTATAAACAGCAAGCTATTGATTTGATTTATGATATTCTAGTCACTCAATAAAATTTGTTGGATTATAAACAAGCAACACTATTCAACAGTCCTTTTTTTATTAAAGGGCTGTTTTTTTGTTTTGGGAAAGGGAGTATGGCATTTATTTATTTTTTCTGAAGTATTTAAATTTTAAAACAAATAAATTTAATTTTTTTTTATAAATTAGCTATTATTCTATTGTTTATTCAAAAAAATATATCAAATATGTTACAAAGTATATGGCATAGTATTATTGCACTTTTTATTGCAATTTTTACCTTGCCACTAGCCGCTCAAACTCATACCGATAATAAAAGTCAAGACAGATTAGATAATACTCTACTTTGGAAATTATCAGGGAAAGGTATTAAAACATCTTATCTATATGGTACAATTCATCTTATTCCTGAAAATGACTTTTTTCTAAATAAAGCATCTTTATCTGCCTTTAATAAAACTAAGCAGTTAGTAATGGAGATGGATATGAGCAATCAAATGATGATGGCATTAGAAATGATGACCCTTTCACCTATGAAAGATAATAAAACGCTCAGAGATATACTGAGTGAAGAGGATTTTGCTCTGGTGCAACATTATTTTGAAAAAGAGGCTACAAGCTTAGAAATTAAAGCCTTACCTTTCAAAATGATTAATACTTGGAAGCCTATGATCTCTCAAACCCTTTTATATCAAGAAATGATAAAAGGTAAAACCAAATCTTATGAAATGGAATTATTAGAAATGGCTAAGAAACAGAAAATGACTTTAGGTGGTTTAGAAACTGTAGCCGATCAAATGGGCGTTTTTGATATGATTTCTTATGAAGACCAAGCAGCTGCTTTAGTGGCTACTATCAAATCTTTACAAAATAAAGAAGATAATTCAAGTACAGAATTTGAGCAAATTGTAAATCTATACAAAGCACAAGATATTGAAGGTATGATTGAAGCTAGCAAAGACGAATTTGCTAAAGCGGATAATATGGAAGATGAATTATTAATCAAAAGGAATAAAAATTGGATTCCTTTAATTCCAAAATTTGCTAAAGAGAAATCAACTTTTTTTGCTGTAGGGGCAGCACATTTGGGCGGACCTTATGGCATTATTCGTTTATTACGTCAAGCTGGTTATAAAGTAGAACCTATTCTAAATAAATAGATTATATAGGATTTTTTCTTTCAAAATGGAGGTTGTTTATAAACAATCTCCATTTTTTTTATTTTTTTTCTACAATTTTGTAACCTCTTATTTTTTGCGCCGTATATAGTAGGTCGAGTATTAGAAATCTGTACTATATTTTTATTATTTCTCTTACCTGAATACTCCAAACTCCAATCAACTCAAAAGAAAATAACTTTCGTCACTTTTTGCAAAAAAAGTACTCCAATTCACTTATTCAGGCGTCTTTTTTTATAAATTAATAGTATAAGAAATTACGCAACATTCAAAAACATGCTATTACAATTATTTCACTAAGGATTTCACTAATTTTGTTTTAGTTTAAAAAAATTTACTCCATGGCGATAATTGCTCAACACTTGGTTCTCGATTCACATCCTAAAAACATCGCAGAAGTTGAACCTTTTATTATGCAAACAGTGCAAACTTACGACATAAAAGAGGAACTATTTGGTAATATTCTTATCACACTTACGGAAGCTGTTAGTAATGCAATTTTACATGGGAATAGAGCTCGATTAGGAAAAAAAGTTTCTATTGAAACTCAATATTCTGGTCAAAGAATCTCTTTTAAAGTTACTGATGAAGGCAATGGTTTCGATCCTTCTATTTTACCTGACCCTACAGCACCTGAAAACATTGCTACACCTGGTGGCAGAGGTGTTTTCTTAATGCAACAACTTTGTGACAGTGTTACTTTCTATGATGGTGGACGCTGCGTTGAATTAGAATTTATTTTATCTTAATCTTTTTTGAGATTAACTCCATGCTACTACAAGAAATTTATTAGACCTATTAGGATTGCACTCTTAATTGGTTTTCTTAGAGTTGTATAAAGGTTTTCCGTTTATTAGAAAACCTTTCAGCAGATTTTCTAACATTACAATGCTTTTATTTCTATCTTTGTATTATTAAAATATAGCTAAAAGCTTTAGAGTTACACACTTCAAATCATGCTGTTTATCTTTAAGATATAGTGTATAGATTTTAATATGAATAATACTCAATGAACAACCTCTTTAGCTACTGTGCTAGAGAGGTTGTTTTTATTATATAATATATTGTAATCATGGAAAACGTTTTAGATTATATAGAATATCATGTCGAAGAGATTGACTTCGAGCTCAAAAATCCTGAAATTTTAGCTTTTTGGATTAATGAAACTATTAAAGCAGAGGAGGATGTTTTAGGCGGTCCGCTCAATTTTATTTTCTGCTCTGATGAATATCTTTATGAAATGAATATGCAGTATTTACAGCATGATACATATACAGATGTTATCACTTTTCCTATGTCTGATGAACATGTAGAAGGTGATATTTTTATTTCTGTAGATAGAGTAGCTGATAATGCTAAAGAAATGGGCATTACTTTCGAAAGAGAATTACATCGCGTGATGATTCATGGCGTTTTACATTTATTGGGCTATGATGATTTGAGCGATGAAGATGAAGCTAATATGCGCCAAATGGAAGATAAATATTTAGCAAAACTTCCTTTAAAATAAAATATAAACTTATTCTAGTTTTTTTGGGAAAGGGACTATGGCATTTGTTTTTTATTTTTTTCAGGGCAAACTGACAAATTTTTCCTTGAAAATGACAAAAAAGCAGACTTGCTATTTCCTTTCCTTCTTTTTTGCCTTAGAAACTGAAATTTTGACAGTAAAATAATATTGGCACAATTCATGCTATAGATTAGGGCAAGATGCAAATCTTAAAATTCATTATAACATTATCAAACTTCACATAAATACATATTCTTAATCATGAAGCCAATTAATGACAGAGTTATTGTAAAACCTGCTCCAGCAGAAGAAAAAACAAAAGGTGGTTTATTACTTCCAGACACTGCTAAAGAAAAACCATTGCGTGGCGAAGTTATCGCAGTAGGCCCAGGTAAAGATGGCAATGCTATGACTGTAAAAACAGGTGATATTGTTCTTTATGGTAAATATGCTGGTCAAGAAATCTCTCATGAAGGTGTAGATTACTTAATCATGCGTGAAGACGATATTTTGGTTATTTTATAATAAAAATGCCATAGTCCCTTTCCCAAAAAATCCCAAATAAATAAGTCTAAGTTTTAGATTTTCATTATTGTTAAACTAAAAATTTCCTATATATATCATGGCTAAAAATATTAGCTTCAATAGCGATGCTCGCCTTAAAATGCAATCAGGCATCAATGCATTAGCAAATGCAGTAAAAGTAACTTTAGGTCCTAAAGGTCGTAACGTTGTTATTCAAAAAAGTTTTGGCGCTCCAGTAGTTACTAAAGATGGTGTTTCTGTAGCTAAAGAAATTGAATTACAAGACCCAGTTGAAAATATGGGTGCACAATTAGTGAAAGAAGTAGCTTCTAAAACTGCTGATATTGCTGGTGACGGTACTACAACTGCTACAGTTTTAGCACAAGGTCTTATCAACGCTGGTTTGAAAAGTGTTGCAGCTGGTGCTAATCCTATGGATTTGAAACGTGGTATTGATAAAGCTGTTGAGAAAATTGTAGAACACCTTAAAGAAACTTCTGAAATTGTTGGTGATGATTTCAGCAAAATCAAACAAGTAGCTACAATCTCTGCTAATAATGATGCTGAAGTTGGTCAATTGATTGCTGAAGCAATGGAAACAGTTTCTACTTCTGGTGTTATCACTGTAGAAGAATCTAAAAGCCGTGAAACTTATGTTGACAAAGTAGTAGGTATGCAATTCGACAGAGGTTACCTTTCTCCATACTTTGTAACAAATACAGAAACAATGGCAGTTGAATACGACCGTCCATTTATTCTTATCCACGATAAAAAAATCTCTAACGTTCAATCTATTGTTCCAGTTTTAGAGAAAGCACACCAAGCTGGTCGTCCGCTTTTAATTATTGCTGAAGATGTAGATTCTCAAGCTTTAAGCGTATTGGTTGTAAACCGTTTACGTCTTGGCTTAAAAGTGGTTGCTGTTAAAGCTCCTGGCTTTGGCGATCGTCGTAAAGCTATGTTAGAAGATATTGCTATTCTTACTGGTGGTACACTTATTTCTGAAGAAACAGGTCGTACATTAGAAAGCGTAGAATTAGAAGATTTAGGTAGCGCAGAACGCGTTTCTATCGATAAAGATAATACAGTAATTGTTGATGGTCACGGTGCTCAAGAAAATGTTGATGCACGTGTTGCTCAAATTAAACAACAAATGTCTGTAACTACTTCTGATTATGATAAAGAAAAATTACAAGAGCGTTTGGCTAAATTAGCTGGCGGTGTTGCAGTTCTTTATGTAGGTGCACCTACAGAAGTAGAAATGAAAGAGAAAAAAGACCGTGTTGACGATGCTTTACATGCTACTCGTGCAGCAGTAGAAGAAGGTATTGTTGTTGGTGGTGGTGTTGCGCTAGTGCGTGCTGCTAAAGTTTTAGATGGTCTGACTGGTGCTAATGCTGATGAAACAACTGGTATTGCTATTGTACGTGAAGCTATTGAATCTCCATTACGTTCTATTATGGCGAATGCTGGTTTAGAGGGTTCTGTTGTAATTATGAAAGTTCGCGAAGGCGAAGGTTCTTTCGGTTACAATGCTCGTACAGATAAATACGAAGACCTTAAAGCAGCTGGCGTTATAGACCCAACTAAAGTAACACGTGTTGCTTTACAAAATGCAGCTTCTATTGCAGCTATGGTTTTAACTACAGAATGCGTAATTAGCGATATTCCTCAAGATAAACCAGAAGTTCCTGCTATGCCAGGCGGTATGGGTGGTATGATGTAATCAATCCATTAGATTTACACAGCTAAGTAAATATAATAAAATATTAATTTGACAAAAGCTCGTTATTGCTTCATTGCAGTAACGGGCTTTTTGTTTGTTTGTAACTAAAGCCTTTTTACTTGCGTATTATTGCTCAAAAGTAAATTGCAGCTTATGGGTAAAATATTGATTACAGGCGCAACAGGCAATTTAGGTAATGCTATTGCTCAACAAATTATAGTGCGTCAAGGTGCCGATAATTTAGTGGTTATGTTTAGAAAATTGCATAAAGCTAGCCAAGCATTTTTTGAAGCAGGCGCCGAATTGCGTTATGGTGATTATGATAATATAGCAACTTTAATCAAAGCTTTTCGAGGTATTGATAAGCTTTTTATGGTAGCTAGTAGCGAAATTGCTAAGCGTTGTGTACAACATACTAATATAGTAGAAGCTGCCAAAATCGCTGGTGTCAAACATATTATTTATACTTCTTATATTCGTAGTGTAGAAGATGCCTCCTCGCCTTTAGCTTATTTGGGGGCAGGGCATTTAGCAGCTGAAAAAGCTATTTTTGAATCGGAAATCCCTTTTACTATACTAAAACAATCTGTTTTCTTCGAAAATATTCCTTGGCTTATTGGTAAAGATATTTTTGAAAAAGGGAGTTTGGTATTTCCTGCTAATGATGGTTTTGTAGGTTTCGTATCTAGAGAGGATTTGGTAGAGGCTAGTGCTAATATTTTATTAGAAAATGGACATGAATTTAAAGATTATAAACTTACAGGTAGCCAAAAATATACTTTCAAAGATATAGCACAAATGCTTTCTGAGCTTTCTGGCAAAAACATAAAATATATTTCTCCTAAACCAGAAGAATACTTAGCCATGAAAGAAAAAGAAGGTATAGCTCTAGAAGATTTAGATAAACCTTTAGCCTTTGCTAAAGCTATTGCACAAGGCGAAAGTGATTTTGCTGGCGATGATTTAGAAAAAATTCTAAAACGCAAGCCTAAAGCTATTCAAGCTTTTTTGAAAGAAGCTTATAGATTATAAATAAAAAAGCTGCAAGTAACTTAAAAATTACTTGCAGCTTTCTCTTTTTATAAAACTTCTATAGCTGTAGCAATGCCCATACCCGCACCTGTGCAAATAGAAACAATGCCTCTTTTTTTACCTTGTCTTCTTAATTCATCTATAAGCATGCCTATAAGAATAGTGCCTGTTGCGCCTAGTGGATGTCCTAAAGCAATTACACCACCATTTACATTCATTTTGTCAATTGGTATATTAAAATGCTTTTGAAATTTGAGTACAGAAGCTGCAAAAGCTTCATTTACTTCCCAAAGGTCTATATCTGAGGCTTGCAATTGTAATTTATGCAAAAGCTTCTCTACAGAAGGGATAGTACCTGTGAGCATAATAGTTGTATTCACACTAGAAATAGCAGTTCCTAAAATCTTAGCTTTAGGTTGCAAAGCGAATTGTGCTACTATATTTTCATTACAAATTAGAGCGGCAGCGGCACCATCTGCAAATTGAGAAGAATTGCCTGCTGTATGCAAATGCAATACTTTATCCAAATTCGGATAACGTCTCAAAGCTACTGTATCATAGCCTCTTTTTCCCATTTCTTCAAAAGAAGGTGTCAATTGATTTAAAGCTTCTAAAGTAGTATCTTTTCTAATAGTTTCGTCTTCGAGCAAAATAGCTAAATTATTTTGATCTAAAATAGGTACTATACTTTCTTTAAAATAGCCTTTGCTTTGGGCTTCTGCTGCACGTATATGAGAAGAAAGTGCATATTCATCTAATTCTGTTCTAGAATATTTTTCTAAAGAAGCAATTAAATCAGCAGAAATCCCTTGTGGAATAAAATTCACTTTACTTGATACAGCAGGGTCATAATGTAAAGCACCACCATCATTACCCATAGGCACACGACTCATACTTTCTACACCACCTGCAATAATACAAGATTCATAATCAGCATGAATTTTGGCTGCGGCTATATTAACACTTTCCAAACCTGAAGCGCAAAATCTATTTACTTGCATACCTGCTATAGTATCGCTCCATTGAGCATATAAAGCCAAAGATTTACCAATATTGCTGCCTTGTTCGCCTATAGGCGTAGTACAACCAATAATAATATCTTCTACTGCTGCATTATCAAATTGATGTTTCTCTTGCAAATGCTGCAATAAGGGTAATAATAAATTCAGTGGTTTGACCTCTTCTAAAGCAGAGTTTTTCTTTCCTCTACCACGAGGCGTACGCACCACATCTATAATATAAGCTGTATTATTCATAAATTCTTAGTTTCAAAAAATGCTATGTATTATACTAGTCTAAAGCATAATATTTTTTCTTTCCCCAATATAAGAAAATTAAACTCAATGCTATATTACTGCCTATAAAAATAGCTATATCTATGCTAGGGAAATTACCATTAATTATTGATTTTCCAATAGAAAAGAAGTTTAGTATAGGTATTATTTTTATCCAAAAAGAGTCTATAAAACTCGCAATACTCCCTATTATTATAAAATAGAAAATAAAGAAATAATAGCGATTTCCTCTTCTTAAAATTTGATACATATTATCTTCATATTGTATATTATGCCAAAGCCAAATACTAGAAAATAATAAACTAATAACCCAAGATATACTTAAAATCCATACTATATATTTAAAATTAAAGTACATGGAAATATAGCGTTGAATTAATACACCACTTTCTAAATTGGCACTAGGATTGATACCTTGATAAGCTCCTAAAAGTACAGCAACTATAGCTATAAAAGAGGGTATAAAAATATACAAAAGAGTTTGTAAAAAGGAATTATTACCACGTTTTTGCACACTATCTACAGCTATATAACGATTCACAAAAATTGCAAATAATAATATAAAAAAAGCCAAAACGAAATGAATTATTGCGCCTATATTTTCCATAAACTTATCTATTTGTTCTTTACTATTATCTGATAAAGGTTTATCTTCAATTTTTAAAGCTCTAAAACCATGACGTTCTGCTTCCAAATATTGTAATTTATATTTTAGCTCATCAAAGCCTTTTTTATTATTTGTCCAAATTTGAATATGCGCTAAACTATCTTTTCCTTTTTTAAATTCAATTATATAATTAAAACTATCTTTTTTAGCTATGGATTCCCAATTTTCAGGCATTAAAGCATAATATTTATTTTGTTGTGCATTTTGAAATTTTTCTTTGTAAAAGGGAATAAGGTATTCGTTTTCTATAAAAGCATATTTTTCTTTTCTTAGTTTATGGTTGCTTTTTTCTAAGCCTTTATTCATATATACATTATAGCCTAAAATCATTAGCATAAAGCAAGTAAAAGGTATAAGTATAGCCCAAGCTAATCGCCAATATAGCGTTCTATCTTGCCACAAATCTTTAAAAGTATAATTCATAAGTAAATACTATAATGCCTTTAAATAAAAAAGAACTAAATACCAAAAATATAGTATTTAGTTCTAATTATAAGGAATATAAGTATATAGTTTTTGTATAATTATTCGAAAACCACACGCATATTATTTAAGCCAATTTCCAAATTAATAAGTTCTGTTATTTTTTCTCTTGTATCTAAAGATAAAGGTGCAAAACTATTCACTACAAAAATATTAATTAAAGTAGATTTTTTGCTAGTTCTATCCATTTCAAAGCCTTCTGTATAGGCTATACTTTTTACATTAGAATAAACAGAACCTATTTTAGCCGTTAATTTACTCAATGATTTTTCAGAAACATTGGTACCCATGAAACTTACAGGTTTTACAGCACTTTTCTTCTGAATTTCATCTAAACGTTTTCTTTGCTCTTCAATAATTTTATCTCTTTCCTTAAACATATCTTCTATCATAGACATATTCTGAATGCCTTGTGGATAGGGCATATGCGATAAGGTAGGCAAACCCATATTTTGTACATTTTGTCGAATAGTCAATTTGGCATCTTCCAAACGATATTTGGGGTCTTTGAGTTTTTCTTGAATGCTTTCTATAACTTGCTCGGCTAATGGTTCGCCTACTAAAATTACTTCTATAGTGCGTTTACCTTTTTCATATTTGCTATGAATAGGTTTAATCACTGCTGTATTGCGAAAATTAATATTTTCTTGTACAAAGAGATTAGCATGTTTGGCAAAAATATTTTCTTTTACAGAATGATAAGCTGTTACTACGCTAGGCGTAAGTGTTACTAAAGCTATAGCTATTAATGTCCATTTTAGTTTTTTGGCTTTTTCAGCTTGGGCAAAGGCATTGCTTTTATAACCTAACATTTTAGTCGTAAACATAGCACTTAATGCCATGAAAAAAGAATAACTAAAACATAAGTATAAACTAGCAAAAGCTTCGTCCATATTGCCTGTAGCTATACCAAAACTAATACTACACATAGGCGGAAATATAGCCGTAAGAATAGCTAAGGCTGGTATAATATAGCTTTTTTGAGGTTTGGCTAATACTAAGGTGCCTATTGCGCCTGCCAAAATTGCCGTAAGAATACTATAAACATTGGGTTTGGCATGTATAGTGAGTAAATCGCCAGCCTCTTGAATAGGCGAAATTATATAATACAATAAACTAGTACCTATACAAACACCTAATATTCTTAATAAATTGCGTATAGATTTTTGCATGAGCGCAGGCTCATTGGTGCCTAAAGAAAAACCTATCCCTAAAATAGGATAGAGTATAGCTGCTGCCAACATCATAGCACCTACCAACATAAATATATTATCCGTATTCAGTCCAATACAAGCTATAATAGTAGATAATACAATAAGCCAAAGTTTTTCGCCACGAAAAGAAACTTGTTGAGGAAAATTTTTCATAATTTCCTCTTGATTATCTTCTATTTCTATAGAAAAAATATTTTTAAACTTTTGATTGAAAGTTTGTTGTTGCTCTTCTGTTTCGGTATTTGCTTTAGGTTCAAATTGCTGACTGGGATGTACTATAAGCGCTAAATTAGAAGGAGAGGTTTCGTTTGTAGTATTGCTGTTTTGCTGCTCAGCATCATTGTTTTCCTCTTCGGGTAAAATTGGTTTTTCATTATCTATACTCATAATTCATGGCTGCTTTAGTTTAAGAATATAAGGTTTCTCACAAAGCAAAGAAGACAACCATAGAGCGTATTTAGTATTGCGCTAGGGATAGCAGCGAAAGCCTTAAAGGCTGAAGCGCATAGCCCGACCCAAGTGACAAAGGCACTTGGGTAGCGCCCTAATTAGTAAAAGAAAAACAAGCAAAAATTATATAGGATAATACATTTCTGTATGCGGAATATTATCTTCTAAATAAGCAATATCCGTAGCAATAAAACCTAAATCTTGATAAAATTTTAATAAATAGGTTTGTGCCGAAATACGAATGCTAGTATTAGGATATAATTTTTGGCAGCTTTTGATGGCTTCTTGTACTAATATTTTTCCATAACCCATTTTGCGCAAATGTAAAGGGGTAAGCACTCTACCAATAGAGACTTCATTTTCATAAGAAAGCCCAGGAGGAACAATGCGACAATAAGCCACAATTTCTTTTCTTTCTGATGAAGTATAAGCCATTAAATGATGACTATGCAAATCCTTTCCATCTAAATCTTGATAGGGACAATTTTGTTCTACTACAAGTACAGCTTGGCGTAAACTTCCTAGTTCGTATAAAACATACGTATCCAGTTCTGCAAAAGTTTTTAAATCATGAATTAGCGATAGCATAAAAATATTTTTTTAAAAATATAAATTCTTGATTATTAATCTTTTAAGAAAGGATTACTTGCTTTTTCTCTACCTATAGTCGTTGCACCGCCATGACCAGGATAAACTACCACTGCATCAGGTAAAGTGAAAAGCTGTTCTTTAATACTTTTCAATAATAAATTGTGGTTGCCACCTGGCAAATCCGTACGTCCAATGCTACCTTCAAATAAAGTATCGCCTGCAATTACAAATTGGCTAGCTTCATCATAAAAACACAAAGAAGCAGGAGAGTGACCAGGAACTAATAATGTTTTTAAAGTAGTATTACCAAATTTAATGAGTTCGCCTTCTTTTATAAAACGGTCTGGCGCAGGAGAAGCTTCCATATCAGGCAAACCAAAACGCTGCAATGAACTTTTGAAATTGGCTAAAATTGGCAATTCTCCTTCATGAATTTCTAAGCCCAAGTTGTATTCTCTAGCTATAAAAGCATTGCCAAAAACATGGTCTAAATGACAATGCGTATTGATTAAACGCATAGGTTTTAAGCCTTCAGCAGCTAACCATTTTTTTAGTCTGCTTCTTTCATTATCATTCGAGCAACCTGGGTCGAAAATAATACACTCTTTGGTTTCATCGTAAACGATATACATATTTTCGTAAAATGGAGAGAAGGTAAAGGAATGTACTTTTGCCATGATTTTTATTATAATTTTAGATTTGAATATTTAGATTAATGCTTTAAAAATAGTGTTTTCTTTTTTGGGAAAGGGAGTTTGGCATTTGTTTTTTATTTTATCCTTTTAGGGACCTTATAAAAGTACTTTGCAAAAAATAAACAAAAACCATAGTCCCTTTTCAAAAAAAAAGAAAAAGTATTTTGATATAATCGTTTTTAGTTAGTAG
>X137_Gaur__coassemble_134_pt1 | contig 20418 bp, 14 predicted proteins | sample X137_Gaur__metabat2_high_PE_006 | metagenome-assembled genome bin X137_Gaur | reverse complement strand
GAGGCAAAAACGCTTTGTATTCCAACTATTTTTGTTACTTATGGCGGACATTCTTTAGATTATAAATTACCTTTACTCAAATCTGAGAGTTTCTTACAACAGTATGCTGTACAAGTATGCCGTTTATTCGACCCACAAGTAAATGCTGTTACTGTAACTTTAGGCTGGGAACAAGAATACTTCCTCATTGATGAAGCTTTATGGAATGCTCGTTTGGATTTAGCGCTTACAGGTCGTACTTTAGTAGGTGCACCAGCTGCTAAAGGTCAACAATTGGAAGACCATTATTTTGGCGTTATTCCTCAACGTGTATATGCTTTTATGCGTGAATTAGAGATTGAATCTCATAAATTAGGTATTCCTGTACGTACGCGCCACAATGAAGTAGCACCTAATCAATACGAATTAGCGCCTATTTTCGAATCTTTAAATGTTGCCATTGACCATAATCAATTATTAATGGATTTAATGGATCGTGTTGCACGCAATCATAATTTCCGTGTTTTATTGCATGAGAAACCTTTTGCTGGTGTTAACGGTTCTGGCAAGCATAATAATTTTTCTTTATCAACAGATACAGGCAAGAATTTACTTTCTCCGGGCAAAAACCCAGGTAAAAACTTACAATTTTTGACTTTCTTTGTTAATATTATTAAAGCTGTACATAAATATGGTGATTTATTGCGTGCTTCCGTAGCTTCTGCTTCTAATGATCATCGTTTAGGTGCTAATGAAGCGCCGCCTGCTATTATTTCTGTTTTTGTTGGCGATGCACTTACAAAAGTATTAGATGAAATCGAACAAGGTGAATCTAATGGGAATTTGGGGGTAAAACGTATTTTAAATCTTTTAGATTCTATTCCTAATTTAGAATTGGATAATACAGATAGAAATCGTACTTCACCTTTTGCTTTTACGGGCAATAAATTTGAAATTCGTATGGTGGGCTCTTCTATGAATTGTGCTGCACCTATGACTATTATCAATATGATTGTAGGCAAACAATTAAAAGATTTTTGTCAGGAGTTAGATTTACTCAAAAAAGAAGGTATAGAACAAGACCATGCGATTTTAACTATTCTCAAGCGCTATATTAAAGAGTCTAAAGCAATTCGTTTTGAAGGCGATGGTTATAGTGATGCTTGGAAAGAAGAAGCAGCAGCACGTGGACTCAATAATTATCCTGATACACCATCTGCTTTAGATGTTTATGAAACGACTTGGGCTAAAGAGCTTTTCAATGAAAGTAATGTATTCTCTCTAGAAGAATTGCATGCACATCACGAAGTGCGTTTAGAGAATTATTCGCTTCAAATGGAAATCGAATTACATACACTCAACGAAATTGCCCTTAGTCATATTCTTCCTGAAGCTATTAAATATCAAACTCAATTGGCGCAAAATATCCAAAGTTTGAAAGCCCTTGGTTTAGACGATAATAGCTATGCTGCCCAAATGGATTGGTTTAAATCTGTAAGTAATCATATTCAAAATATACATACTTTTACTACTCAATTAGTAAAAATGAATGCTGCAGCTCAAGAGGAGATTTCTTCTCGTCAAAAGGCACAAAAATATTGTGTTCAAATTAAACCTATGATGGATGATTTACGTCAAGCTATAGACGAGTTAGAACAAATCCTTCCTGATGATTTATGGCCTTTACCCAAATACCGTGAATTATTCATGAGCCGCTAATATTACTTTTTCTCAATATATTTTTTTGTTTTTGGGAAAGGGAGTATGGCATTTTTTATAAAATAAAGCCCTTACCTAAATACAAAAATATTAAGGTAAGGGCTTTGCCTTTTTGCTTAAAAAAAGCTAAGAAAAAATTGCATTTTTCAATAACTTTGCCTAGTTTTAAAAGAATGTGCTTATTTCAAAGCGCATTTTTAGCGATTTATCTTCATTCACGAATATATAATAGACATTATTTATGTTAGATTTAAAAGCTAATATAGCAGGTATTAAGTCGCCAAATCCTTTTTGGTTAGCTTCTGCGCCACCTACTAATTCTGGTTATCAAATCATGAAAGCCTTTGACGCAGGTTGGGGTGGAGCTGTTTGGAAAACCTTAGCTGTGCCAGTTGTTAATGTTTCTAGTCGTTATGGCGCTGTAAACTATAAAGGCAGCCGCATGGCAGGCTTCAATAATATCGAGCTAATTAGCGATAGACCAGTAGCAGACAACTTGCGTGAAATGGAAGAAGTAAAAAAATACTTCCCAGACCATGCCGTTATTGCTTCTATTATGTTCAGCACTAAAGAAGAATGGCAACAAGTAGTGCGTGATGCACAAAATGCTGGTGCTGATGGTTTCGAATTAAATTTCGGTTGTCCGCATGGTATGTGCGAACGTGGTATGGGCTCAGCCGTAGGTCAAAATCCTATTGCCCTTAAAACCATTACTGAATGGGTTATGGAAGTAGCTCAAAAACCTGTAATCGTAAAACTTACTCCTAATATTACAGATATTACAGAACCTGCAAGAGCAGCCAAAGCAGCAGGTGCAGATGCTATTTCTCTTATCAATACTATTCAAAGTATAGTAAGTGTAGATTTAGATACTTTTGCGCCTTTTCCTACTGTAGATGGTTGGGGTACTAATGGCGGTTATTGCGGTCCTGCCGTAAAACCTATTGCGCTCAATATGGTTAAAAACTGTGCTTTAGATGCAGGAGTACAATTGCCTATTTCTGGTATTGGCGGTATAGAAACTTGGAGAGATGCTGTAGAATTTATGTTGCTTGGTGCAAGTACCGTACAAGTAGGTACAGCGGCTATGCATTATGGTTTTGGTATTGTACGTGAAATGATTGCTGGTTTAGAGCAATTTATGCGTGAGCGTGGTTTTACCAAATTAGATGATTTTATTGGCAAAGCTCTTCCTCAAACTAAACAATGGCAAGAACTTAACCTCAACTATAAAGTAAAAGCAAAAATTGACAATAATAAATGTATTGGTTGCCAATTGTGTTATACTGCTTGCGAAGATGGTGCACATCAAGCTATTTCTATTTCTTCAGACCCTGCCAATCGTATACCTTCTATTATTGAAGATAATTGCGTAGGTTGTAATCTTTGTTCTTTGGTTTGCCCTGTAGAAAACTGTATTACTATGGAGCGTAAAGATGATCCTAAAATACCAGCAGAAAACTGGATTGATTATATGAATAATGGCAAAGCACCTACAGAACTAAATGATCAACGTGGTAGTGGTGTAGGGCATTGGGTGCCTTCTGTAGCTGATGCAGCGGCTAAGGCAAAGAATTATAAGTGGTAAGTAAATTTTTATAAAAAGGGAGTTCGGCAAGATAAATAAATTGTTCTTGTACTGCATCCCATTGCATGGCATAAGTTTTTATACCATTGCTTAAAATTAGAAAAGGTACTTTTAATACAGAATTATAATTTGCAATTTGCTCTATTGTACTAAAGTTTATATGTACATCTGGAGCTTTGCACTCTATTAAAAGTAAAGGTTTAAATTTATCATCATAGACTAAAGCATCAAAACGTTTGCGTCTTTGATTTATAATAAGGGTTTTCTCTAATGCTATGCGCAATAGAGGAAACTCTTTTTTTTCTGTCAAATAAATCAATAATAATTGGCGTACTAATTCTTCTGGTTGTACCAATATATATTTCTTTCTGAATTTATCCCACAAATAATTACGACCTTCTATCTCTTGAAAGCGTAAATAACTTTGAAATGGAAGTAAATTTAAAGCTAAATGCTGCATAGTTTATAAAAAAATATAATTGTAATTTTGCCTTTTGCCTTCAAATATAAATAAAAAGAAAAAAGGACATTATATTTGTATATTTTCGTATCTTATACGAAGGATTGCAAAATAGCAATTTAACTGCTTTTTAGTAGACATATTTTTTCATTTTAAGAAAATTTAACCTCCTTTGCTTATACCTTAATTTTTAGCTTAGGGTTAGCTATATAGAAGGCTTAAAGAGAAATATTATTATGCATATAAATCCTAGAATTATTGGTCAACGTGTTGGCGATAGCCATGGACCTTTGCTCATTATATTAGCGCAAATGCATGGCAATGAACCAGCAGGTTATTTGGCTGCTAAAGAACTTTTTGAAGCCATTGATTTAGAATATAGTATTAATCCTAGTTTTAATTTTAAAGGAAAAATTATTGCTTTACAAGGTAATATGCCTGCTGCTGTCAAAGGCGAAAGATATATAGTCAAAGACTTGAATAGAAATTGGACAGCAGATACTTTAGCTCGTATAGCCAATGCACAAAGTGATGCAGATTTAGATGCTGAAGATATACAAATTAAAGAATTAGTCGCTACTATTCAGCACATTATAGCTGAATATGCTAGCGAGCAAGTTGTAGTATTAGACTTACATACCACTACAGCCGAAGGGGGGATTTTTTCTATTCCTTCACAAGAAAATTATTCTAGATATTTAGCTTTATCTATGCATGCACCTGTATTGCATGGTTTTTTGAGTGGATTGGCAGGAACGTCTTTACATTTTTTCAATAAAGAATATTTTCCGAATATTAATATAACAGCTGTATGTTTTGAAGCAGGACAACATAATTCTCCAGAGTCGCCAAAATTAGCTATGTCTGCTATTATTAACTGTTTTAAAGCTATGGGGGGGTTCTATAAAGAACATATAGAAATGAGACATGAAGAATTATTGAAAGAACGTGCTAAATACTTGCCTAAAGAAGGACATTTAGTTTATACTTATGCTATAGCAAAAGATGAAAAATTTGAAATGCGTAAGGATAAAATTTATAAAAATTTTGATCCTATAGAAAAAGGAGAGCTTTTAGCTTATAATCAACATGGCGCTATTTATGCGCCTTATAAAGGTTATATTTTAATGCCTTTGTATCAAAAGTTGGGCAGTGATGGTTTCTTTATTATAGCAGAAATACAAGCTGATGATGCCAATAAAAAAACTCATACAGCGCATCAAACTGCCGCTTTCTAAATCACTTTAAAATAAAAAAGGCGGAGCCTACCATACTCCCTTTCCCAAAATAAATAAACTCATTTACTTAGTATCCATCGATAAAAATATATGAAGCCAGATATAGAAATTGCTAGAGAAACAGCACTTTTGCCTATACAGGATATAGCTGCTCAATTGGGCATAGCGCAACAAGCATTAGAGCCTTATGGAAAATTTAAAGCGAAATTGCCGCTTACTTTATTAGATGAAGCAAAAATTAAGTCTTCTAATTTGATTTTGGTAACAGCAATTACGCCTACTAAAGCAGGTATAGGAAAAACGACAACTTCTGTGGGTTTAGCCTTAGGTTTAAATAAAATAGGCAAACATGCAGTAGTAGCTTTGCGAGAGCCCTCTTTAGGTCCTTGTTTTGGGATGAAAGGCGGTGCAGCAGGGGGTGGTTATGCGCAAGTTTTGCCTATGGAAGATATTAATTTGCATTTTACAGGAGATTTTCATGCTATTACTACGGCGCATAATATGATAGCTGCTTTGTTGGATAATTATCAATATCAATATCCTGAAAATCGTTTGAAAGAAGTGGTTTGGAAAAGGGTTTTGGATATTAATGATAGAGCTTTGCGACAAATTGTAACGGGCTTGGGTGGTACGAGTAATGGTATAGCTGCTGAATCGGGTTTTGATATAACAGTAGCATCGGAGATTATGGCTATACTATGTTTGGCTGAAAATATGGAAGATTTGCGCAAGCGATTAGGACATATGATTTTAGGTTATAAGGCTGATAATACACCATTTACTTTAGATGATTTAAAAGCAACAGGAGCAATTACTGTTTTACTGAAAGATGCTATTATGCCGAATTTGGTACAAACAACAGAAAATACTCCAGCTATTATTCATGGCGGACCTTTTGCCAATATAGCGCATGGTTGCAATTCTATTTTGGCTACTAAAATGGCTTTATCATTGGGCGATTATGTAGTAACTGAGGCAGGATTTGGAGCTGATTTAGGGGCTGAGAAATTCTTTAATATTAAATGTAAAAAGTCTGGTTTAGTACCTAAATGTACAGTGATTGTATTAACTTCCCAAGCTTTAAAATTACATGCAGGATTACCAGAATCGGCTATTTGTGAACCAAATTTGGAGGCGTTGAAAGTAGGTTTGGCGAATTTGGAAGTGCATATAGAGAATATGCAAAATTTTGGTCAATCTGTAGTTTTAGCTTTCAATCAATATGGTTTTGATGTAGAAGATGAAATGGATTATTTGCGCCAATGGTCAGCTGAAAAAGAGATAGCATTTGCTATTAATAATAGTTTTTTGAAAGGGGGAGAAGGTGCTATAGCTTTAGCAGAAGCAGTGGTGAAAATAATTGCAGAAAAACCAGCTAGTAGTATAAATTATACGTATAATAACGAACATTCTATAGAAGAGAAGGCAAATGCTATTGTTAGTAAGATTTATAGAGGTAGTGGTGTGGTTTGGAGCAAGAAAGCTAAAAAAGCTTTAAATAAGATTAATAAATTAGGCTATATTAATTGGCCAATTTGTATGGCTAAAACACAATATTCCTTTTCAGATAATCCTAAATTAGTGAATGCTCCTAAAGATTTTGAGATTACTATAGAAGATATAGTCGTGAATGCAGGAGCAGGCTTTTTAGTATTGATAGCAGGAGATATTTTGCGCATGCCAGGATTGCCAAAATCGCCGCAAGCTTTGCGCATAGATTGGGTGGATGGGCATATAGATGGTCTCAGTTAAGGTGTCGTTGTTTTGAAGTGTTTGTATATATTTAGTTTAAAAAGGTTTTGGCATTGTGTAAAAGCAATACTAGAACCTTTTTTTTATGTATATAATAATAAAAGAAAAAGCGCAGCTATTCTAAAGAGAATAACTGCGCTTTTAGTATAAATTAACTTAAGCTAAAGCTTATAGATTATTTACATTTTGTAAGTGTCATGTTTTTGAAATCGTCAACTTTTTTGAAGTCACGTTTACGCATGATATACATTTTTTTAGAAGCTTTGAATTTAAGATCGCTTAATTTAGCTTCTTGGTAAGTTTTCTTACCTTTTTTAGTTTCATGACGAGCAACAACTACAACGTTACCAGCATTTTCGTAATCTCTGATTTCGAAAATTTTAGGTTGAGTTTTACCTTTTTTCTGAGCATTTTTAGCTCTGTAAACTGTAGGCGCGTTAGCGTCTTTAACTTTTTCACCAACTAAGATTTTAACATCTTTTAAAACGCGAGTTTTTAATTGGTATTTGATTTCTTTAGTTTCAGCAGTTTTGCCAGTAGCTTCTGCTAATTTGTAGTTACCTGTAGCAGGAACTTCAAATACGAAGTATTCGCAGTTAACTGAACCTAAACAATCTAAAGATTTGATTTGACCGTTAACATCCCATTTGATATAACCTTTAGTATTATCAATACCAGGAACAACAACAGGCGCTTTAGTATCTAAAGAAGATTTTTTAACATATAAAGTAACAGATTGGTTACCGTTAGATTTAACTGCATTGTTACCATCTTTAGCTTCGATTAAAGTATTACGGAATACTTTAACTGATTGGTGGTTAGCGAAAACGTCTTCAGTAGTAACGTCAAGCATCATATAACCACAAAGGTCTAAGTCAGAAGCGAAGTCAGCATCATCTTTAACAGCTACGTTAAGTGCTGATAAATCTTTGCTATAAACACCATTAGGGAATTTAACTGCAGTTGTAGTATTGTGACGAATGTCAGCTGCATTTAAATCAGGTGCTTTATGGTTGTCATATGGATCTTCTGAACAATCTTCTTCACATTCACGTGGCATAGCGCATGCGCAGTAACCGTTTTCAGTGATTTCGAATTTAATAGATTCACAATTTGCTTCTTTGCTAATTGGACCACATGTTTTACCAGTGTTTTCCCAAACAATTTTGCCATCTTTCTCAACACCTTTGTAAAGTTTCATGTTGTCGTTAGATGGTTTAACTAAAGGAAGAGTTACACGGATATTTTTACCAGCATTAAGTGTTTCAGCAGCTTTAGCATTGTAGTACATTGCAGAAGCGAAAGTTAACTTACGACCGTTAATATCTTCAACAGAAAGATTATTCATTTTGAAATCTTTACCGTTGTTGTAATGTTTGATGTCGAAAGTAATGTCTTTATTTTTAGCTGGACGGTAAGTACCTTTCTCAACAAAAACTTCTAAACATTCTTTTTTGAGTAATGTATCGATATCGTCATCTTCTAAGAGCATAACAACGAATACACGACGGTTTGGATCAAGAACTTCTTTGTATTTAGGGTTCTCTTCACCGAAGAAGATTAACTCTACTTTATCAGTAGCTTCACCTTTGCTTTTTACGAATTCGAATGCAGATTTAGCACGTTTCTCAGAAAGACTCATGTTATAGTTATCTGTACCTAATTTACATGTGTGACCAGATACGCGTAAATTCAAACGACGACCTTCTGTTGCTTGGAGCATTGAATCGATAGTTGTTTTACTTTCTTTAGTTAAAGTAGCTTTATTTAATTGAAAGTAAACCTCAAAACTATCTACCAATTCTTGTGCATAAGTAGCACCAGAGCAGAGAAGTGTGAGAAAACAACCTAGATATAACTTTTTCATCAGATGTTTAATAATTAATAATTGAAAATAGATAAGTTTTAAATAAAAAGGGAGACACAACTAGGAATTGAAAAATTTACAATACCGAAAACTATAATGGAACTTCTTTTGCTAAAAGAGAAATTATAGGATTGTGTGGCACAAAAATAGATTAATTCAGGAATATAATATAGAAAAATCCAAGAAATATTAAAAAAAATAGGTCTTATCTATGAATATTCAGCCAAATTTTTTTGTTTTTTTGAAGAAGGGGAATAATGTGGCGAAAATTATTTCAACTTTCTTTAAAATCCACGCATCAACCAGAAGTTTAGGTAACTTTATGAAACAATAAAATAGTTTGTTACCGATAGAAGTATATTTTTTTACTTCTCTTTATAAATTATGGAGATTTAAAGTATTTTACTTTCAAAAGAGATTTTTTACTTTTATTTTTGTTATTAATTCATCTAATCTTAGATAAATTACCCCTTATAAATATTAGCAGATACTTAAAAGACGCATTTTAAGGCTCTATTAACAAACCATATTGTAATCAATGCTTAGGAATCATATAGCTCAAAAACAATTACAAAAACTCTCCCCGCAACAGATTCAGTTAATGAAGCTTTTGCAGATTCCTACTGCTTCTATTGAGCAAAGAATACAGGAGGAGTTAGAAATAAATCCTGCATTGGAAGATTATTCAGATGTTAATGCAGAAGATGATTATATTACAGAACCCACTAGAGAATTAGAAACTGAAACTGAAGATACTCGAGATGATTATACAGATGATTACGAAGAGGATTATTCAGAGGCACAAGATACATTTGAAGATACATTAAGTGATTATCTAGAACATTATGATGATGATGATTCTTATAAATCATTTGATGAAAATAGCTATAATAATGAAGAAGATACTAAACATAGAGAGTTGGTAGATGAAAATACATTCTATGAGTATGTCAAATCTCAACTAGGTCTTTTATCTTTAGATGAAAAAGAATATATTATTGCTACGCAAATTATAGGTTCTTTGAAAGAAGATGGCTATTTGGAAAGGGAAATTGATGCCTTAGTAGATGATTTATTATTTAGTGCAAATTTAGATACTACAGAGGAAGAGGTTTTAGCTGTATTGAAAAAAGTACAAAGTCTAGAACCTGCAGGTATAGCAGCCCGCAATTTACAAGAATGTTTGATTTTGCAATTGGATAGAAAATTAACTTTAGAAAAGGAAAGATATACTAGTAATGAGCTACTTTCTTTACGTTTGGCAAAGATAATTTTATCCGATTATTTTGATGAATTTACTAAAAAGCATTATCCCAAATTATTGCAATCGCTATCTTTAGATAGAGATGATTTGAGGATGGCAACGGATGAGATTTTAAAATTAAATCCTAAACCAGGAGCTATATTTTCTTCAGGAACAAAGCAAATTCAACAATTTATTATTCCTGATTTCATAGTTACAAATGAAAATGGTGAATTGCAGTTATCATTGAATGGTAGAAATGCGCCAGATTTGCGCGTCAATAATCAGTATAAGCAAATGCTATTGCAATTTGAGGCTGATAAAAGAGATAAGCAAAAGAGAGAAGCTGCTACTTTCGTTCGTCAGAAAATAGATTCTGCACGTTGGTTTATTGATGCTATTCGTCAAAGACAGAATACTATGCTTAATACTATGTATGCAGTATTAGCTTATCAGCAAGAATATTTTCTTTCAGGCGATGAGCGAAAGCTTAAGCCTATGATTTTGAAAGATATAGCAGATATGACAGGTTTAGATATTTCTACTATTTCTCGCGTAGCTAATAGTAAATATGTACAAACCGAATTTGGTACTAAATTATTGAAAGACCTCTTTTCTGAAGCTTTACAGAATGAAGACGGTGAGGAAGTTTCTACTGTAGAAGTGAAGAAAATTCTAAGCGATATTATCAATAATGAAAATAAACGTAAGCCGCTTTCTGATGAGCAGATTAGAGATATTTTAGAGAAAAGAGGTTATAATATAGCTAGACGTACGGTGGCAAAATATAGAGAACAACTCAATTTTCCAGTAGGACGTCTTAGAAAAGAAATTTAAGCTTAGGGTAATTTTAATAGAGTAAAGCCACTAAGTTTTATCCCCAATTTTCTAAAGGTGGCGGCAGTCGGAATTCTATCCCTTCTGTCGCTATTTTTTTTAAAAGGGGAATGCCATACTCCCTTTTCAAACCCTTAACTACCAAATAATAAGCATGTAAAATCATATCCTTTACAAAAGCCTTGTCATATTCGTCGCTTTCTAGCAGAATAGTATTCCAGTGTTTTTTATTCATATGAAAGCCAGGAAAAATACTTTCGCAATATCTATCGCGCAAAAAAAGTGCATAATCGGGATCACATTTTAAGTTCATTTTTAAGGGATAAGTCTCAATATTGATTAAGGCAAAAATCTTCTCATGTACGCGAAAGACTAAAGTTTGTGCATCAAAAGGCATATCTTCAGTGGCTTGAGGTAATGAAAGACAAAAATTACGTACGCTTGTTAAATCCATGAATAAAATCCTTCTTTATTATTACTAATGCATTTTTAAAAAGTCTATATTAAAGTTAGCCTTATATTTTAAAATGCAAAATATGACTTCTTATGAAAATGAAATGTTTATTTACTACACTTTTCTCCTCTTTAAGTTTGAGCATGGCTTTATTGGCGCAAGTTCCTGAAGGAGCTGGTCCTAATATTGTACCTAATCCTAGTTTTGAAGACAAAAAACCAAATGTTTCTTTACCTAAAGAAGATGCCGATGGTTCAGCAGCTTTTCGTTTAACTATTGCCGATTGGTTGAGCCCTACACAAACAACACCAGATTGGTTAATTATGCCTAAAGGTATAGTGGATCAAGCAAAGAAAAAAGGACAAGAAACAAATGAAGCACGTACTGGTTTTAAAGCAGCAGCTATTTTGACGCATAATCCTACTTCTGAGCGTAGCGATACCTATAGAGAATATATACAAGCGCGTTTATTGGAGCCTGTAAAACCTAATACAGAATATTATTTTGAATTTTGGGTAAGAAGGGACTATCGTGCGCAATACGCTTCTAATAATATTGGTATTTTTATTTCACCAGCACCTTTGACTAGAAATGATGCACAAAATAAATGGTCGCCAATTTTGGATATAGTGCCAGAGTATAACGAAACTAAAATTATTAATCCTGGTAAGCCAGAATGGACTAGAATTTCAGGTACTTTCAAAACAGCCCAAACTTGTCATTTTGTGGTCATTGGTAATTTCTTTGATAATAATGCATTGGTGGTAGAACGTGTTAATCCTCAAGGTCAATTCAATAATCCTTATTATTTGATTGACGATGTAGCCATTCATGAAGTAAAACCAGCATTACCAGAACCAGAAATTGTAGAAATTCCTGAACCTAAAAAATTCTCTTTAGATCATGTTTATTTTGAAACAGCAAAATGGAATTTATTACCATCTTCTTATGCAGAGTTAGATAGATTAGTAGCATTTTTGAACGAAAATACAGATATTGAAATAGAAATTGGCGGTCATACCGATTCACGTGGTACAGACGAAGCTAATCAAAAATTATCTGAAAATCGTGTACGTTCAGTATATAATTATTTAATTGATAAAGGCATTATGGCATCTCGTTTGACTTATGTAGGTTATGGTGAGGCACAACCAAGAGATACGAATGATACAGAAGAAGGTCGTAAAAATAATCGTCGTGTAGAAGTAAAAATTACTAAAGGCGGCGAAAATGTAGACTTTACAGTTGAAAATCGCGAACATGGCTATCAAGGAGGAGATTAAAACCATACTCCCTTTCCCAAAAAAATAAAATAAAAAAAAGCTATAACTTTCCGTATTGTGAAGGTTATAGCTTTTACTTTTTGTATAGAATTATGCTACAGGCCAGTAACAAATCAAACCGCCCATAAGCGCTAAACAAAGCAACCAATATAAAGCATGTACTAAGAAATATTTGAAACTTCTACCTTCTCTTAAAGTAATTAAACCTAAAATTGGCATAATATAAGTACAAGCTGAAATAGCACCGTGTAAAGCACCATGTCCAAATGAACGGAATTTATGTCCGTATTTTTCCATGAAAGTTTTCATTAATTCGAATGCTTCTCCTTCGCCTTTATCAAAACCTGGTTCGCCTAATAGGGTAGAACCTATGCCCATTTGATGAATAGTAATAGAGGAAAGATTAAAGGCAATTAGAAAACCACAGATAATAGAGACAATAATTAAAGTAATAGGTTTTTGATTGAGCAAAGAAGAACGTTTTTTGCCATCAAAATCGCCTTCATCTAGGGCAGTTTTGTAAGTGAGCCCCATAATAATAGGACTATACCAAAGTAAACCTATAATCATAGGTATAAAACTTGCTACAAGAATAGCATTAAAATTAACAGGTAAACTCATTTTTAATATGTTTTTAAAAGGATGATTATTTTTCGAAAGTAGTATGGCAAGTCCCCTCTAAACAGCTTTCTTTTTTATAAATATTGCCCTCTTCATCATAATAGATAAATGCGCCATGTTTATTATCGCCATTGAATAAATAACCTGTATAGTGTAGTTTGCCAGAAGGATAATAATAGTGAATAGCACCATTTTCATCTCCATCAACAAAAATAACAAATTCTTTCAAAACACCAGACTTATAATATGTTTTTAGTGTGTCATGAATTCTATCATTTTTATAGAATCCTTCTTGATGAATAATACCATTATCATAATAATAAATAAAAGGTCCGTTGAGTGTACCATTTACCGCCATAGCCTTTTTTTGTAAAGCGCCATTAGGATGATAAACAAGTTCCTCTCCGCTAAGCTTACCTTTTTTATATATTCTATGAATAGCGATTTTACCATCTTCAAAATAGAGCAAGTAAGGACCCTCTTTCTCTTGAGTCTTTCTATGTTGTTTATATTTGCTTTCTAAACTCCCTGAAGGGCTATAAGTTGTAATTTTTTTGTATTGACAAGCCGAAAAAAATAAAAGCATGAGTAGCAAAGCAGTACAAGCATAGACATAGTTCTTAATCATAAAAGTATAGTATTTTAAGGCGTTTTGGAAAGTAATTCCAATAAAGATTTTTCAATATCTAATACATTAGTGCTGCTAGGAGTAAAACTCAAAAAACCTTCTTTGTCAATGAAAAAATATTTAGGCACAGAATAAACATCATATAGTTGCTCAACTTCATGCGCTATATCTCTAAATAAATGAAGTCCAGAGAATTTTTTTTGCGCCAAGGTCTTATGCCAAATTTCTGTATTTTTATCTATATTGATATGTACAAAAATAATATTTTCTCTACTTAATTTTTGCTTCAATTGCTCTAAGCCTTCGAGTTTTTCCAAACAAGGTCTACACCAAGATGCCCAAAAATCCAAATACACGACTTTGCCTTTCAAATCTTTTAATTCAAAGTCATTTCCTGCTATATTTTCTAATTTAAAATTAGGAGCTAGTTTCCCTACTGGTAAAGATTGGATTTTTTGCATACTATGCGACACTAAGTTATCAAATTCTATATACGGATTTGTTTTCAAGAAATGTTCATAAATTTCCTTTACTAAACTAGGATTTTCTTTTCTTAAAGTTAAATCTACAATTTGTGCTAAAATCAATGGCTGAGTTATATTTGATAATAGCTCATGTGCTGTATAATACCAATTTAAATAAGGATTTTCATGTTTGTCAGCTGCTGTCTCACTCAAAAAATATGTAAATGCTAATGCAAAACGTCTATAATTGGGACTATGTACATATTCATCTTTAAAAATACTTTCTTTACTTTCCAATAAAGGGGCTAAATAATCTATAGGATTTATACGCCATCTGCCTTTATAAATATGCGCATAAGCTAAATAATGATAATAAAAATAATAATCAATTTCAGCCTTCATATAATCATAAAAATCTTTTGAATAACCTATGTTTTCTTCTAATAAAATTAATTTATCAGCCCTTTCTTTTTCTATATAATTGAGAAAATCAATAGGCGATAAAGTTTGCATTCTTCTATCTATATGCTCATGAATTTCATAATAGAAAAATCCCCTTTTATAATTTTTATAATTAAAAACTAAAGTATCTTTTGGATATTTTTTATAGTACTCTTGTACCATTGTATTATTTATAACAGCACTTTCATTTCCTATAAATTCTAAATTAAAATAAGGCGTAAGTCGCTCTTTTTTAAAGCGTATTTCTATACTATCTAAAGGCGATAAATAAATATTAAAGACATTTTTATTATAAATCAAGCTAACCATTTGTCCTACGCTCAAACTAGTAGAAAAACCAAATTTACCATCCTCATTTACTAAAGTTCTATATTCTATACTACTCAAATCCAAGTATTTTCTATCTAATTGTAATTGAGCAAAATCAGCCTTTTCATCTTCTATTTTTCCGAGCAAAAGCGTATTGCCTTGCCCAAACAAATTTTGACAGATGAGAAAAAATAATAAAAAAGAGTATATTTGTCGCATATTTTAGTTTTTTGAAAAGGGAGTATGGTATTTAATATTTGATTATAAATGCCTTGCAGCCGAATATTTTTTTAATTTAAATAACAATAGTGTGATTGGCTATATATTCTTTAGAATAGGTGTTTTCCTATTTAAAATCATGCCTTTTTGGCTAATGTATTTACTTTCCGATATACTTTATTATATACTATACTATGTGGTTGGGTATAGAAAAAAAGTAGTGCGTGGCAATTTAGAAATTGCCTTTGGTAAAACACATTCAGCCGCAGAAATCAAAGCCATTGAAAAGAAATTTTATCAGCATTTATGCGATTTAGTCATGGAAGGGATAATGTGTTTGACTATGACTGATAAGCAAATACAAAAACGATTCAAAGTAACAAATCCTGAAATTTTAGACCCTTTATATGCAGCAGGAAAATCGGGTATTTTCTCTGGCTCACACATTAGTAATTGGGAATGGGGATTGGCAGGACTTACAGCAGAGATTAAACATGAATTTTTTGTTATTTTTAAGCCATTCAATAATAAGCGTATTGAGCGCTATTTTCGTTTACGTCCTAGTAAATGTGTGATGTGTCCTATAGAACAAACCAATAAAGGTTTTCAAGCGCAATTTGAAAAAGGAAAATCTCTATTTCTTTTATTAGCTGACCAAAATCCTGCCAATAGGAAAAAAGCCCATTGGGTAGATTTCTTTGGTAAAGAAACAGCTACTTTGCATGGTGTTGCCAATTATGCTCAATATTATAAAATGCCTGTTTTTTATTATGCTACTAAGCGTGTAAAAAGAGGATACTATGAAACAACAATTACTGAGCTTATTGCTGATCCTATGCAATATACACCAGAGGAGATTTCTCAAATTTATATGTCTACTGTAGAAGCACATGCACGACAAGTACCACATGAATATCTTTGGTCACATAAACGCTGGAAATATACAAAAGCAGATATTTAATCTATAAAAAAAACCACTCTAAGTTAAAAAACTTTAGAGTGGTTTTCTTATTTATACAGAAAAGTTAGCTTATTATTCTTTCTTTTCTTTGACTTCTTTGATTTCTAACTGCGGACCAGCCACCGTAGATTTTGGTACTTTTTCTTGTTCTTCTTTCGAAATACAAAGTGCTTCTACTTCTACACGTCTGTTTTCATCGCCACCATTTTGCTTGTTTTGTAATGGCTGACGACCACCATAATAGAAAATTTCAATTCTTTCATAAGCAATACCCATAATCACTAATTCACGTTTTACAGCCATAGCCCTTTCTTTAGAGAGTTCTAAGTTTTTAAACTCATCGCCCAATACATCGGTATGACCATGCAAACGCACTATAGATTGTGGATAAGCATTCATATAAGCAGCAATAATTTTAATATTTTCTACTGCTCTTACACGACCAGCAAAATTTGTTTCATTATCGCGGAATTTTACATCTGGTAAAATTACCCTTTCTCTACATTTGAGGTCTTCCATTTTATATAATGGCTTAGGGATATAATCTATAGATTCATCGCCTTCTTTCAAATCATTCGTAGGCTTCATAATAGGTGCAATAACTATACTGCCTTCTACTTGAGGATTAATATTGGGACCACTATTGAAGCGATTTACTATAGCCTGCATTTCTTGTTCTGTACCCAAAAGCGGACTATCTTTAGTTTTAATCATTATATCAAAACAATTCAATCTATCTTCGTCTAAGTCGCCATTTTCACCTTCAATCATATCCACCATACGAATATAAGCTGGAATACGAACAAAATGCACTTCATAAGTTAATACATCGCCATTTTTTACATCTTGGTCCATTTCTGGCACATTTGTTAAAGAGGCTACTTTCATTTCATTATTGATGCGAACATTACGCATTTCCAACATTTTAAATTGAATTTCTAGCCCTTTCATTCTTGGCGGTGTACGCAAATACCAAGCATTAGGATGTGAACTACCATAGAGTAAAATAGCGCCATCTTCTTTTACATTATGTCTGAAAAAAACTATAGTTCTTTTGTCTCTATATTCTATTTTATCGATTTGATAGTGAGACTTGAATTTGCGATATTTTGGCAAATAATCGCTATAATTATCGTCTGCCTGAGCAAAGCTGCCCAGACAAGCAATGATCCATACAAAAATCAGACCAAACAACTTTGGAATGTTAGTAAATATGACGTTCATAAGCTAGACTTAGTTTTATCTGCATTATAATAATATACACCTATACATGGAAGACAAACTATGGTCTTCATTTTGATATTGTCCTTGCATACGTAATATTAATAATTTTTTCTTATATAAACAAAAAAATAAAAAATAGGAAAGACCTTGTATTTACTCAAAGATACATTCTTCAATTTTAAGGTTTTGTAATACTTTGCATATACTTAATTCAAAAACAAAACTTAATTTGATTAGATTTAATTTGAATGTAAATATAATATTTAATATTAAAAATCAAGAATTTGCTACCTTTTGATTGCTATTTTTTTAGAAAAATTATTTGAGAGCAAATTTATACACTTTTATACAATTATACATGTATTTTTTTTACTATGAAAAGTAATTTTTATTAGTATATTTGCCTGATTTTATCATCGAAAATAAGATCTCACATTTGGGGTGCTATTCTTTTATTAGAATGGCTGAGATTATACCCACCGAACCTGGGCAAGTAATGCTGCCAAGGGAATATGGTTTGCTAAAAACTATTTTTTGTTTTATTTTAAAAAGGGGATATGGCATTTATATTTTTGAAAGTCTTGTACTAAACCAAAAATAAAGGGCGAAGCCACCAAACTCCCTTTCCCAAAATAAAATAGAAATGGCTTTTAGTCTTTGGGCTTTTGGAATTTTATTTCAACAAATTTGGCTGCCCCAAAGCTAAGTTTGAGTGTCCAATTTTTTATTTTAAATGATTAGCAAAAAGCTAAAATTACAAGGCTTATTATCAGCCACTTTTTTATGCGCCATTTATGCGCCAAGTTTTGCACAAAGTGCTATAGTTTCAGACAGTTCAGTGCTGGATTCTTTTTGGAAAATTCCACTCGATCAAATCGAAGTAAACGCCACTCGTGCTAGTGCACGTACTCCTATTCCTTATACAGAAATTAGCAAAGAAGATTTGCAAAAAACTAATTTTGGCGTTGATTTACCCATTCTTTTAGACCAAACTCCTTCCGTTGTTACCAATTCAGATGCAGGCGGAGGTATAGGTTATACGGGCATGCGCCTTCGTGGCTCAGATGCAACTCGTATTAATGTAACCGTAAACGGCATTCCTATTAATGATGCTGAATCTCAAAATGTTTTTTGGGTAAATATGCCTGATATGGCTAGTTCTGCCGATAATATTCAAATTCAACGTGGCGTAGGAACTTCTACCAATGGTGGCGGTGCTTTTGGTGCTTCAATCAATATTAAGACAAATGCTGTGAAAAGAAAGGCTTATGGCGAATTGCATAATTCTATAGGCTCTTTTAATTCGAGAAAGCATACTTTAGCCTTTGGTTCAGGACTTTTAAATAATAAATTTATTTTTGAAGCTCGTCTTTCTAAAATAAATTCAGATGGCTATATAGATAGAGCTAAAAGCGATTTAAGTTCTTATTTCATGACCGCTACTTATGTAGATGATAAAAATTTATTAAGAGCTAATGTTTTTGGTGGTAAAGAAATTACTTATCAAGCTTGGGGTGGGGTGCCTGTCACCTATTTAGAGCAGCAGCCTACTTATAATCCATATACTTATGAGAATGAAGTAGATAATTATAAACAGACGCATTATCAACTACATTATACGCGCTATATTTCTTCCAAATTGACGGGAAATATAGCCCTTCATTATACAAGAGGTGAGGGCTATTATGAGCAATATAAAGCTGACGAGAGATTTTCTCGTTATGGTCTAGACGATTTAGATATAAATGGTACAATTATTAGTCGTTCTGATATAATTCGTCGTAGAGGTTTAGATAATCATTTTTATGGTATGGTCTTTTCATTGACACATGCTACAGCACAATCTCAAACTATTTTAGGTGGCGGTATTAATCAATATAAAGGGGCGCATATTGGAACAGTAATTTGGTCTACTTATGCCGCTAATGCACCTATAAATTATAGATATTATGATAATGATGCAGATAAAATTGATGGTAATATTTATATAAAATCAACAGTAAATTTAAATGATAAATTGTCTTTATATGGCGATTTACAATATAGATTTATTCATTATAAATTCCTAGGTTATAATCAATTCTTGGAAAATGTAACGCAAAACGATGTATTACATTTTATTAATCCTAAGGCTGGTTTAAATTATATTATTGATAATAAAAATCGAGCATTTCTTTCTTTTGCTATGGCAAATAGAGAGCCTAATAGAAAGGATTATACAGAATCAACAAGTGATTCTCGTCCAAAACATGAAACTTTATCGGACTTAGAATTAGGTTATGAATATAATTCTGGTAAAATTGCCTTTTCTGCCAATGCCTTTATGATGTATTATACTAATCAATTGGTTTTGAATGGACAAATTAATGATGTAGGCGCATTTATTAGGACAAATGTCGATAAAAGTTATAGAGCTGGTTTAGAATTACAAATGAAAACTCGTTTTGCCAATGCTTTTGAATTTACGGCAAATGCAGCCCTTTCAACTAATAAAATTCTAGACTATACTGAATATGTAGATAATTGGGATACAGGCGGACAAGATGCCTTGCAATATAAAAATACAGACCTTGCTTTTTCGCCAAATTTCATAGCAGGTGCAGAGTTAATGTATTATAAAAATCTTAGTGAAAAACAGCGTTTCGATATAGCTTTAGTGGCGAAATATGTATCACGTCAATATTTAGATAATACACAAAGTAAAGAGCGTTCTTTAAATGGATATTTTGTGCCAGATATCCGTCTGCGTTATACTTTGAAAGAAACTTTAATAGAGCGTATGGATTTCACTTTTACGATTCGTAATGTCTTGAATAAGGTTTATGTGCCTAATGGTTTTGTATATCGTTATGCTTCGGCTGGCTATGATCCACGTCCTGATGATCCTTATACAAAGGCAGATACCCAAGCTAATTATTATAATTCTATTGGCTTATATCCACAAGCAGGCATTAACTTTTTTGTAGGTTTGAATTTATATTTCTAAGTCTTTTTTTGAGAAAGGGACTATGGTTTTTGTTTTTTAATAAAAAGGAGAAAGTATACTTATTCGTATGCTTTCTCCTTTCTCTTTGTGTATAGAACCATGAATGTAATTATAATTTAAATAA
>X137_Gaur__coassemble_133_pt1 | contig 20449 bp, 13 predicted proteins | sample X137_Gaur__metabat2_high_PE_006 | metagenome-assembled genome bin X137_Gaur | reverse complement strand
ACCATACTCCCTTTTTCAAAAAAAAACTTAAAAAGTCCATTTACATATTGTTTGTAGATGGATTTTTTATTTAAATATATGTTCTTTTTGTATATATTATTTTGTTTTAGAAATATATAAAGGTGTTAATTGTATTTTTTAGAATAAAATATTGAAAAAGTTTTATTATGCATAATTTTAGACTTTTTATTTTAGAAATTCTTTGTTTTGTAAATTATAATTATATATCTTTGTTTTATCTCATTTTATTTTAAAAAAATAGTTTTATGATAAAAAATATACTTTTAACTTTTGTGCTTATTTTATCTTTGACAATAACTTTAGAAGCACAACAAGCTGTAAAGCAAAAAAATCCAAATAATGCTAATTCTGCACAAAATGTACTCGATAAGCAAGAAAAATTAGAAAGAATAGTCAAGAAGTTATCTAATACCATGAATGGTATGGAAACACAATCTAGAGCAATGGCGCCTTTACAATGGGAAAGTGCCCCTGGGCAAACCATTCAAGCTGCAACTAGCGCTACAGTAGATGCTGCTATAATATCAGTAACCTATCCATCAGACCAAACTGTATTGTGTAATGCAACTTTTGAACCTGTTTTAGCCATTGTAAATAATGGTGTTCAAACTATTTCTACTGTTCAAATTAATACCTATATTAATAATTCAACTACACCAAGTTATAGTAATATATATGGTGGTACAGTAACAGCAGGTCAAAGTGTTAATTTAACTTTAGTGCCTCATATTATACCTGAAAATGCACTTACAAGTGTTAAATTTGAAATTACTCAAGTTAATGGTGGTCAAGATCCTAATACAACGAATAATACTAAAACTGTAAGTCTAATAGCTTATAGTGTAAGAAATCTTCCTTATACTCAAAATTTTGAAACGAATCAATTAGATGGTATTTCTATATATAATTGGGATAATGATGATTTTACTTGGGGAAGATATACAGGAGCTTCTGCTTATGGTGTAGGTAATGCCTCTGTTTACTTTGATAACTATGGCGTATCAACTGCTACAGGTTGGAATGCACCTATAGGTACAGAAGATTGGTTAATATTACCTCCTATGAACTTAACTACAGCTGTATCTCCATCTCTTAAATTTGATATGGCTTATGAAGGGCTAATTTATCAAGGACAATACTATTCAGATGAATTTGCAATTTTAGTTTCTACAGACTGTTTCTTAAATTATAATATTTTATTTTATGATTATACTTATGTATTAAGTTGTCAAGCAGGAGCAGCAGCATTTGCCAATGGTCAATTTATTCCTACGGCAAGTGATTGGTGTCAAAAAACTTATGATTTATCAGCTTATATAGGTCAGCCTAATGTAAGTATTGCTTTTATCAATTTAGCAGATGGGACTAATAATGTTTTTATTGATAATATCAATATTTCTAGTGTTTGTAATATGACAGCAAGTACTTCGAATCTTACGAATGTAACTTGTTATGGCGATAATACAGGTGCCATGACAGCTGTAGTCAATGACGGTATAGCTCCTTATACTTATTTATGGTCTAATACACAAACTACAGCCACTATTTCAGGACTTACAGCAGGTACTTATACAGTGACTGTAACAGATGCTAATGGTTGCACAGCAACTACATCTAATGCTATTACTCAACCGCAAGCAGCTATGACGGCTACAGTTACTAATGTTGTAGCTACAGGTTGTGCTAGTAATTCAGGTAGCTTTACTGTGAATGTTAATGGTGGTCTTTCTCCTTATACTTTTATAGCAAGTACTGGTACACAAACATCAAATGTATTTTCTAATTTGGCGGTAGGGGCTTATCAAGTAACAATAACAGATGCTAACGGTTGTAGCATTTATACAACAGGTACAGTCAATTCTACAGCAGCAATTTCTTTATTAGTAAGCAATACAGCGGTAAGTTGTGCAGGTAATGATGGTACAGCTACAGCTACAGCAAGCAGTGGTACAGCACCTTATACTTATCTTTGGTCTAATGGCGAAACTACAGCTAATATGAATAGTTTAGCAGAAGGCACTTATTCTGTAACGGTTACAGATGCGGCAGGTTGTCAATCAGTGGGTTCTACTACAGTAGCTAATGGTTGTACTTCATGTGCTATTAATATTACATTAACTGCTACAGATGAATCTTGTTTTGCTGCTAATAATGGCGCTATTGAAGTAGTACCAACTACAGGTACAGCGCCTTATACATACGATTGGTCTACAGCCAACTTAACAGGTGCTAATCCAATAAATGTGCCAGCTGGTACGCATACAGTAACGGTTACAGATGCTAATGGTTGTACAGCAACTCAAGCTACAATTGTTTTACCCGGTACAGTAATGGTAGTGAATGTATCTATTCAAAATAATGGTAGTGCAGCTTTAGCAACACCTCAACATGGTACTGCGCCTTATACTTATCTTTGGTCTGATGGTTCTACAGCTTCTTCAATTCTTCCAACTACTTCAGGTATGTACTCAGTGACAGTAACAGATGCTAATGGTTGTACTGCAAGCTCTGCTGTAGTCAATCTAATTGTAGGGGTAAATAAAATTGAAGCATTAAGTAACTTTGCAGTATATCCAAATCCTAATACAGGTTTCTTTACTGTAAATGTAGAATTGACAACTATGCAAGACTTCCAAATTATGCTTACTGATGTTTTAGGTCGTCAAATTCAACTGCAAAACTTTAATGCAAGTGAAATTACTCAATCAATTGATTTGTCTAATATGCCAAATGGTATTTATTTCCTCACTGTACAAACAGCTGAAGGACGTATGACAGAAAAAGTAGTGAAATATTAATTAATTTTTTTGGGAAAGGGAGTATGGTTTTTGATTACTCTTTTTTTCAAAAAAATATATAAAGCCTACTCACGTATCTTGGTCGTGAGTAGGCTTTTTTATATAAAATAAAATGCAAAACTCCCTTTTCAAAAAAAATAAAACTTCCTAAATGAAAGTTTTTTTGTAAGTTTGATTTCTGCCTAGATTTTATGTTTAATTAGAAAAAAAATATGCTAAAGTTTAAATTTGAAACTATTGTACGCGGAGTAATTGTTGTAGTGGCGATTTTAATTATACTGATTACTTTTGGCATGAGTTTTTTAATTACAAATGAAGTAAAACAACAAGAAAAAGACCGCATTCAATGGTATGCTATGGCACAAGAATTGATTTTGTCAGCACCAGAAGAAAGCCTGGAAATTTGTGATTTTACTTTACACTCAAAAATACAAGAAAGTAATACTAGTATACCTATTATATTGACAGAAGCAGATTTTCGAATTATAGATATAATGAATTATGAAAACCGTAATTTAGCGCGCGATAGAAAGTTTTTTGAGGAAAGAGTTGAAGCTTTAAAACTAGACAGTCATTTTGTAAAAATAGAAGTAGAAGGATTTATACAATATTTATTTTACGATGACTCACAAATGCTACTAAAAGTAAAGCGTTTTCCTTATTATGTATTAGGCGGAATTGTCGCTTTTTTAGTTATATTGATATTCTATGTACTTTCTTTAAAACGCAGAGAACAAGAACGCATTTGGGTAGGTATGGCTAAAGAAACTGCACATCAATTGGGTACACCAATTAGCTCATTAATTGGTTGGGTAGACAACTTAAAAACTACTTATGAAGAGGATAATTATATACATATGGTTGCCGATGAAATAGGAAAAGATATACGTCTATTGGAAATAGTAACAGAACGTTTTTCTAAAATTGGAGCAGTACCAGAATTGCAATTGACAAATGTAGTAGAAAACCTAACACGTTATCATAATTATATTAAACAAAGAGCAAGTAGAAAAATAGAATTTGATTTTCCTAATACTGAAGATACTTCCCCTGTATATGCTAAAATTAATTCTTTATTATTCGATTGGGTATTAGAGAATTTATTGAAAAATGCATTAGATGCTATGGAGACAGGACAGGGGATGATAAAAGTAAAAGCTTATGAAGATGCACATTGGGTGGTAATACAAATTAGTGATACAGGTAAAGGCATGACACCGCAATTGCAAAAACGTATTTTTGAGCCTGGTTATTCTACTAAAAAAAGAGGTTGGGGGTTAGGGCTTTCTTTATGCAGACGCATTATTGAGCAATACCACAAGGGTAGAATATTTGTATATGAATCTACCCCTGGGAAAGGTACTACTTTTAGAATATTATTGCCTGCGCCAGATATGAAAAAAGCGGTGGCTTTGAAGGGAGATTAAATTTTATTTAATCATTACACCTTTAGTTTCTAAGAATGGAATATTAGAAAAATTATTTTCAGACAAAGTACCTTTTTCAAATATATATTTTTTATCTAACATAGTGCCATTGTGTTGAAAACTAATCCAATATTGATGTGTTAAATCAAATAATTCTACAGCAATAGGTTCTACTTTTACAGCAGTATTGGCTTTTACTTTTTCTATAAAATAACGCATTTGAGAAGTTTCTACTTTTTCGCCATTGCGTTCACCAAAACCTTTACAGTTTACGATGATATTGTTGATATCTTCGGTCTTTTCGTTGATTAAATATACATCCCAAAGCATTTCATCAGCAGGGATAATGGCTACAGTTATGTCAGTAACTTTAGGTAATTCAATGTCCTTTTTCATATTGATAATTTTATATAATTTTAAGAAGTACTTATGAAATATGCTAAGCTTATTATTTCATTTGTTTTTGCTTGTTATTTTTCGCAGTGTTTATTGAGCGCACAAAATAAGGATTTCTTAGTAGAAAGTAAAGTGCGTAAAAGCAATGATGCAAATCGTACTTATGGTTTATGGTTTCAAGCACCTAATACTAAGGATTTATATTTGCTGCGTACCAATGCACAAATGCGATTAATGTTTACAGAAGTGTATGACAAAGATATGCACTTTAAAAGAGAAGAAGCAACAGCTTATGAAAGAAGATTTACAGGAAGTTTAGATTTGAACTCTAATCCTTATTTATTAGAATTGAAATATAAATATGATGCCCATGTAAAAACTTATACAGATATTAGTTTTGTAGCACATAGATTTGATACTACAACACTAAAACTAACAGGTGATTCTACCACAATGATACCTCCTTTTATACTTAAAGATAATTTATATAGAGGGAATTTTGCAGTTTCTCCAGACCAAAGTAAATTACTATTATATCATTATACAGAAGATGGAGAGTTGAATATAAAAGGTTTAGCCAATGAAATAGAATTATTAGTTTTTAATGATAAATTGGAGTTGTTGTGGAAAAAGAAAGTTCATTTGTCGCCTGAAACTCATAGTAAGCAAATGACTTTGATTAGAAAGTTGAGAGTAAATAATCAAGGTAGTGTAGGTATTTTTGCTTATATGTTTATAGATGAAAAAGCTAGAACTTTTAAGTCTAAAACACCTACAGTAAAACCTACTTTGTTTTTTGTAGGGAGAGGCGAAAATGAGTTTTTAAAGTTTCAACCAAAGTTAGAAGATTACTTTTTCTCAGAAATGGATTTTGCTTTCGATAAAGAGAATAATATACAATGGTTTGGACAAGTTTCTCAAATTAGTTATGAACATAGTGGCGGTTATTTTTATATGAAAATGAATGCTAATTGTACTAAAGTTTTAGCTAAAAATATTGTTTTTTATAATGCTGATTTTCTCAAAAAAGCATTGGGGAGAAAAGCTAAAAAACAAAGAGAATTGACAGATTATTATTTAAGTGCTTGGCGTACAGATTTGCAAGAAGAAACCGTTATTTTTACCTTAGAAAGAAGACCTTATGCTTCTTTAACTTTGAAATATAATGAAGTTATTGTTGGTAAGTTGGATAAAAAGGGAGTATTGCTTTGGTTAAATATTATTCCTAAATATGCGCAAGAACAAGATAGATTTGAACCTTTCCTTTCTCATTATATGTGGGCTAAAGGGGATAAAGTTTATATACTTTATAATTCTGGTTTATATGCTTCAAATAAAGCTATAGCCTTGGAAATAGATGCTTTAGGTAATATGCGTGAAAAAACGATATTTTTAAATAGAAATAGAGAGACAATTTTATGTCCTAGTTTGACTACTGTCTTAGAGGATAAATTATTGATTTGTATGCAAAGTCCTTATTTTACAACTTATAATTTTGGACTATTAGATTTGCAGGCTTTATTTGCTAATTAAAAGTAAAACTAATAAAAAAAATACGCTGCATTTATCGAAAAACCCATATAAATGATATAACTTTGCGGCATATTTTCAATAAAAAGAACATAACCTTGAAAGAATATAATACAGATTATCACCTCTCCGTTTTACTTAAAGAAACAGTAGACGGTTTAAATATAAATCCAAAGGGTACTTATGTAGATTTAACCTTTGGTGGGGGCGGACATAGTCGCGAAATTTTATCGCGCTTAGATGAAGACGGTCGTCTAATCGCTTTTGATCAAGATGAAGATGCATTAGCAAATGCTCCTGATGATAAAAGATTTCAATTATTGAAATATAATTTCAGATTTATGCAACGTGCTTTACGTCTTATAGGCATAAAGCAAGTGGATGGTGTATTGGCAGATTTGGGAGTATCTTCTTTTCAATTTGATACAGCAGAACGTGGTTTTTCTTATCGCTTTAATGGTCCTTTGGATATGCGTATGAGTAAAGAAAATCCTCGTACTGCTCAAGATATTATCAATACATATACGGCAGAACAATTGCAAAATATATTTTCTACTTTAGGTGAAGTACGCAATGCCAAAACATTGGCAAATGCATTAGTACAAGCCCGTTCTAGAAAGAAAATTACTACTATACAAGAGTTATTGGCTATAGTAGAGAAAAATATGATGGGCAATAAATTTAAATATTTAGGTCAGGTTTTTCAGGCTATTCGTATGGAAGTGAATGAAGAATTGACGGTGCTCAAAGAAATGTTGCAACAAACAGAAAATGTTGTAAAACCAGGTGGTAGAATTTCTATTATTACTTTCCATTCTTTAGAAGATAGATTAGTAAAGAATTGGATAAAAAATGGTAATTTTGATTCAGAACCTGCACGTGATTTTTATGGTAATGCTTATACGCCTTTTGTACCTACAATTAAAAAACCTATAGAAGCCACAGCCGAAGAATTGAAAATGAATTCTCGTGCGCATTCTGCTCGTTTGCGTATAGGTACACGTACAGAACAGACACAATAAATTTTAATTATCGATAATTATATTAGAGTGTGTAAAAGGGTTTCTTTTTACACACTCTAGTAAATTAAGAGATTCCATAAACCTATCATTTGTCATGGCTGAAAATAAAGTAAAAGTAGAACCAGCACCAGCGCCTAAAGCAACCGCTGTACCCAAGAAAAAGAAGAAAAAACGTAAAGGTCCTTCTTTATTTGGTAATGTCAATTCTGGCTCTTTTTTTATTTTCGATAATATTTACTTTTTCTTGTATTTAGGTTTTTTAGCTATGGTGTATATTGCTAATAACAACTATGCAATTGCAACAGTAAAAGAAATTAGAACTATACAAGCACAATTGCAAAAAATTAGTTGGGAGAGTAACTCTAGAAAATCCGAATTGATGTTGGAGAGTATGGAATCGAGAGTGAAACCTAAGGTGCAACATTTAGGCTTAAGACCTTTAGAAGAAAGTCCTAAGAAAATTATTTTGAAAGAATAAAGAGAAAAGCCATAGTCCCTTTTCAAAAAAAAATATAATTTATATCTCACACTTATATATTAAATTCTAGCTGTGTCAGAGAATAAGAAAAACGATATATTATGGCGAATTTATCTCGTCATGGCTATGATGCTCTTTTTGGGATTGCTCATAGTATTGCGTATTTTAATTATACAATATAAGGATGGGGCAGATTTAATAGCAAAGTCTAATAAATTGACTATTCGAGAGCGTACAATAGAAGCTCAACGTGGTAATATTTTGGCAGCAGATGGAAGTTTATTGGCTACAACTTTGCCTTATTATAAAGTGCATTGGGATTTGAAAAAAGTGCCACAAGATACTTTTTACAAATACTTAGATACATTGTCGATTTGTATAGCTACGTTTATAGATGTAGAGTCTACAGTGGGGAATTATCGCAATAAATTAATAGAGGCTTATCAAGCAGAAAATAGGTATTTCCGAATTGGAAATAATTTAAGCTATTTGCAAGTGCAACGCATTAAAACTTTTCCGCTTTTAAATAAAAGTGAAAGGGCTATTGGTTTGATAGTAGAGCCACGTAATAAACGTCAATATCCATTTAAAGCTTTAGCAGGTCAGACTATTGGACAAATACGTTATATAGACGACCAAGGTAAAACGATTTATTTTTCTGATTTACCTAATAAAGAACAAGAAAATGCAATTAAAGATACCATTAAATCTGGTTTAGAAGCTGCTTATGATAATATATTAGCAGGCGAATCAATTAAGTGGTTAATGCAAAAAATAGATAATAATAATACTTGGATTCCTTTAGGAGATATATCTAAAATTGAAGCTAAAGCGGGTAAAGATATTATTACCACTTTAGATGTCAATATACAAGCTGTAGCACATGAAGCTTTGAAAAAAGCATTAGAAACTTATCAAGCTGATGATGGTAGTGTTGTAGTAATGGACACTAAAACAGGCGATATAAAAGCTATTGTAAATTTAGGTTATACTAAAGATAGAAGTACCCTTTGGGAATTTAATAATTATGCTATTACGCATGGTGTAGAGCCTGGTTCTGCTTTCAAAATTGCAAGTATGATGGCTTTATATGAAGATGGCAAAATTCGTTTGGATGATACCTTAGATTTGAATCAAGGTAAAATGACTTTTTATGACCAAACTATGGAAGATGCTTCGGCACATGGTTTGGAAAAGGCTTCTGTAGAAAAGGCTTTCGAAATTTCTTCTAATGTAGGTATTGCCAAATTGGTAGATATACATTTCAATAAGTCATTGAAGGAGCAAGAGCGTTTTATTGGTTATCTTAAACAATTTAGATTAGATAAAGCTACAGGTATTAATTTCCCGAATGAAGATGAGCCTTTTGTAAAAACACCTAATACACCTAGTTGGAGTGGTATTTCTGCTCTATGGATGTCTATAGGATATGAATTAGAATTAACGCCTTTACAAGTGGCTACTTTTTATAATGCCATTGCCAATAATGGTAAAATGATGAAGCCAAGATTAGTAAAAGAAATTCGTTCTTATGGGAATATAGAAAAGCAATTTAAGCCTGAGATTTTGGTGCGTAGTATTGCTAAAGAAGAGACTATAAAGTTTGCTAAATATTTGCTAACAAAACCTATAGAAGGGTCGCGTGGTACAGCTAAAAGTATACGTACAGATAAGTATAGAATAGCAGGTAAAACAGGTACAGCTATTTATAATTATAGTGAACATGTTAAGCGTGGCGTACCTAAAAGATATAGGGCTTCTTTTGCTGGTTTCTTTCCTGCGGATAATCCTGCTTATACTTGTGTTGTCTTTATTACAAACCCTCGTGTGGGTTTTTATGGTGGTACAGTGGCAGCACCTGTGTTTAAGGAAATTGCAGACTATTGTCAGCCTAAAGCTATAGATGTACAAACACCATTAAATATGCAAATGGCAAGCTATACGAAAAAGTCTTTACCTTATTTACAATTAGGTTTTAAAGAGGAAATAAAAAAGGTATTTGACCATTTGAAAATTCCTTACTATGAAAATGCTAATACAGCATGGAGTATAGCAGAATTGAAAGAAGATTCTTTGCATTTGAATATGCTTAATATGCAAGATGATATTATTCCTAATGTAGTGGGTATGGGCTTAAGAGATGCACTTTTTCTACTTGAAAATAGAGGCGTAAAAGTGGAAGTTGTAGGGGTAGGGAAAGTAAAATCTCAATCTGTGAAAGCAGGTCGCTCATCTCAATCTGTTTCAAGTATAACCCTCGTCTTAGGTTCGTAACTTTTGAAAAACCTTTAATACAATTAATATGCTTTTATAAGCATTTATTATCATGAAATTGAAAGAAATTTTAGTTGGCATTAAGCATAGAAATCTTAATCAAGACTATAAAGGCTTAAATATAGACATAGCTGAAATTATTACGGATTCTCGTAAAGTAACAGCAAATAGTGTATTTGTGGCTATAAAAGGTACTCATGTAGATGGACATACTTTTATCACTCAAGTAATAGAAAAGGGCTGTAAAGTAATAGTTTGTGATACTTATGAATCTGCTTATAGTGATTATACAGAGGTAGTATTTATTACAGTTGCTAATACTGCTGCTTGTTTGGGTCAACTTGCTGCCAATTTTTATGGCAATGCTAGTCAAAAAATGAAAGTTGTGGGCGTAACAGGTACCAATGGTAAAACCACAACAGCTACACTTTTATATAAGTTATTTTCAACTTTAGGCTTTAAAGTTGGGTTGATTTCAACAGTAGTTTACCGCATAGGAAATCAAGAATATCCTTCTACACATACTACACCAGATGCAGTACGTTTGCAAGAACTATTTGCTAAAATGTATGAAGCTGGTTGTGATTATGTTTTTATGGAAGTAAGTTCGCATGCTGTACATCAATTCAGAATTAGAGGAACATATTTTACGGGGGGGATTTTTACGAATTTAACGCATGACCATTTGGATTATCATGGAGATTTTCGTTCTTATATGCAGGCTAAGAAAATGTTCTTTGATGAATTGCCCAAAACGGCTTTCGCTTTAGTAAATAGCGATGATAAACATGGTATGGATATGCTTACTCATACTAAAGCCTATCGTTATACTTATGCACTCAAACAGCCAAGCGATTTTAAAGGGAAAATAATGGAAAATCATCTTTCTGGATTATTCTTGCAGGTAAATGGTAAAGAAGTACATACACCTTTAGTAGGCGATTTTAATGCTTATAATTTCTTAGCTACTTATGGTGCAGCTTATTTATTGACACAACAAAATCCGAATGAGCAAGGTAATGCTTATAGTGATTTGAATGAAGAAGAAATATTAGCTGCTTTATCAAAATTGACTGCTGCTGATGGTCGTTTAGAAACAGTTCTTATTCCTACTAAACCAGAAGTATTAGCTATTGTAGATTATGCCCATACACCTGATGCTTTAGAAAAAGTATTGCAGACTTTAGAACAGCTAAGAACAGAAAATTCTCGTATAATTACTGTTGTTGGTTGTGGAGGTGATAGAGATAAAACTAAGCGTCCTATCATGGCAAAAATTGCTTGTACTTATAGCCAATACACAGTGCTTACATCTGATAATCCACGTACGGAAAATCCTGCTGATATTTTAAAAGATATGGAAAAGGGAATACCTTCTACAATTAAAGATGAACAATTTATAATTATAGAAGATAGACGCGCTGCTATATTGCATGCTGGTGCTTTTGCTCAAAATGGTGATATTATTTTGGTAGCAGGTAAAGGGCATGAAAAATATCAAGAAATAAACGGTATTCGTTATGATTTCGATGATAAAGAAGTACTAACACATATACTATAATCCTACTCATTAAATTAGTTCTCTTTCTAGAAAAATGCTTTATCATTTATTTACATATTTACATAAGACATACGATATACCAGGTCTAGGTTTATTTCAATATATTACTTTTAGAGCTGGTTTAGCGATTATCTTATCTTTATTGATTGCCTTAGTTTTTGGGAAAAAAATTATAGGTTGGATTCAAAAAATGCAAATCATAGAAAAGCAACGTGCTTTAGGTTTGCCAGATGAAGATTTGAAAGCAAAAACGCCAACTATGGGCGGCTTAATGATTCATCTTGCTATTTTAGTACCTTGTTTATTATTTGCTAATTTGACGAATGTTTACATTCAGTTAATGATTTTAGCCACTGTAATTATGGGGGCTGTTGGTTTCTTAGATGATTATCTAAAACTTACTAAAGGAAAAGATGGTTTAGCTGGTCGCTATAAAATTATGGGACAAGTTGGTCTCGGTATTGTAGTGGGTTTAGTAATGTTTTTTCATGATGGTGTAGTAGTGCGTGTGAATCAAGAATTTATTGATAAACACCCTAATACAGAAATTGTAGAAACTGTAAATGTAGAGCGTATTCCTAAGTCAGGCGATATAGAAACTATGTATCATGTTAAGACTACTATTACTAATGTACCTTTCTTCAAAAAGAATGAATTAGATTATGCTAAGCTTCTGCCTTTTTTAGGTGATAATGCACCGCGTTTGGCTTGGATGATTTTTATTCCTTTCGTAATTTTTATTATTACAGCTGTATCTAATGCTGCAAATTTGACAGATGGTATTGATGGTTTGGCGGCTGGTACTTCGGCTATTATTGGCGCAACTTTAGGTATATTAGCTTATGTTTCTGGTAATACAGTTTTGGCGGATTATTTAGGTATTTTGTATATTCCACATACTGGAGAATTGACCATTTTTATTGGATGTTTTCTTGGGGCTTGTATAGGGTTTTTATGGTATAATACTTATCCTGCACAGGTATTTATGGGAGATACAGGGAGTTTAGCTTTAGGTAGTATTATTGCTGTTTTAGCTATTGTAATTCGCAAAGAATTATTAATTCCTATTTTATGTGGTATTTTTGTAGTAGAAAATTTATCAGTGATTTTGCAAGTAGCAGTTTTTAAGTATAGACGTAAAAAATATGGCTTAGAATATGCTCAAAAAAATCGCTTATTATTGATGTCGCCTTTGCATCATCACTATCAGAAAAAAGGTTATCATGAATCAAAAATTGTAAATCGTTTTTGGATTGTAGGCATTATGTTGGCAGTCATTACGATTATTACGCTTAAAGTACGTTAATATAAAAAACACTTTATTATATTTGAGCCTGAAGCTAGATTTTAGCTTTAGGCTTTTTTTGATACAAAAAACCGAACTCCCTTTTACAAAAAAAATAAAAAGAATATTCGTAGTGAAAATATTAATTAATACGCGTTTCCTCTTGAAAGATAAATTAGAGGGAATTGGTTGGTTCTCTTTTGAAGTGGCGCGTCGTTTGGCGCAATGGCATCCAGAAATTGAATTTGTTTATGCCTTTGATAGAGCTTTTGATGAAAGCTTTATTACAAGTGATAATATTAAACCTGTCGTATTATTTCCGCCAGCAAGACATCCTTTTTTGTTTTATGCATTTTTCGAATGGGCTATGCCTAGCTTAATAAAAAAAGAAAAACCAGACTTGTTTTTTTCACCAGATGGTTTTCTTTCTTTGTCTAGTAATGTGCCTACAGTACTTACAATACATGATTTAGCTTATTTACATTTTCCAAAACAAAAGTCTTGGATTCAGGAAAAATATTATGCACATTATGTGCCGAAATTTGCACATCATGCAAGTAGAATTACTACAGTTTCTACTTATACAAAAAATGATATTATTGATAAATTTGGAATAGAGGATAAGAAAATAGATGTTACTTATAACGGTTATAATTTGTCTTATGCGCCAATTTCTGAAGCAGAAAAACAAAAGGTAAAAAATACTTTTTCGCAAGGAGAAGATTACTTTTTATATGTAGGTTCTATTCATCCTAGAAAAAATATACCTAATATTTTGCGTGCTTTTGAGCAATTTAAAAGTAAAGAAAATAGCAAAATAAAATTAGTTTTAGTAGGTCGTATGGCTTGGCAAACTAGCGAAGTTGGCGCAGTTTATGATAAAATGAAATATAAAAATGATGTCATTTTTTTAGGCTATCAAAGTATAGAAAATTTACATAAAATTGTAGCTGCTGCTTTTGCTAATGTATATGTTTCTTTTTTCGAAGGTTTTGGTATTCCTATACTAGAATCTTTAAAATCAGGAGTGCCTGTTATTGCTTCCAATACATCTTCTATGCCAGAGGTTTTGGGCAATGCTGGTTTGTTGGTAGAGCCTAGCAATGTGGAGCATATAGCACAAGCTATGCAGGCTTTTTATAAAGATGAAAAATTGCGTTTGGATTGTGCCGAAAAAGGACTTTTACAATCTGAAAAATTCTCTTGGGATTATACAGCGCAGAAGGTTTGGAAAAGTATAGAAACTGTATTAACTAAATCATAATTTCAGTAGCATAAAATGAATAATAAGGGTTTATCTTTTTAGATAAATCCTTTTGTTTTTTTGGGAAAGGGAGTATGGTGTTTGCTGACGCAAACTTTTGATCATTTTTTTGTTCTAAACATAAAGTATAAAAAAAAAGTCCATAACAATTTATAAAAACTGTTATGGACTAAAGGCTCATGATTCAATGAAAAAACAAAAGCAAAACTCCCTTTTCAAAAAAAATTATTGTTTAATTAATTTGAAAGTTTGAGCACCATTATTCGTTGCTACTTGAATCATATAAATACCACTTGGTAAATCTGCTATATCAAAATCTTTTTGAATAGAATCGCCAATTGTAGTAGAGAAATGCTCTTGCATTAATCTTTGACCAGCAATATTGTATAAGCTAATAGCTACTTCTTCTGCTGCAATATTGATTAATTCTAAAGTAGTTTTATGAGAAGTAGGATTAGGGTATAAACGTGCTTCAAATTCTACTAAACCAATTTCGCTTACACTTACTAAAGTATGGTATAAAGAAGTACTTTGTACACAGCCATTGGCATCTGTTACACTTACTGTATAATTGCCAGAAGCACGGGCTGTAATGCTACTTGTAGTAATATTATTATTCCAACGATAATAGTATGGAGCTGTACCCCCTTGTACAAGAGCAGAGAGTGTATTTTGAGTAGCTTCTATTGTAGTTTGTAAAGTATTCGCAGCTACAGTAATATAACCATTTTGAATGATTTCATTATTGCCTAAAGGATTAGTAACTACTAATTTTACATTATAAGTACCTGGTGTATTATAAGTTATAATAGGATTAGATAAAGTACTCGTATTTGGTGTACCACCATCGAAAGTCCAAGTATATTGAGTAGCTCCTGTACTTGTAGAAGTAAAGTTTACACTATTACCTTGGCAAAGATTAGTGCGATTAGCCGTAAATGAAGCAATAGGCGCTGTAGGTGTAGTTACACAGAAATTGAAAGAAGCACCAGCACCAATATTAGGTGTAGTCATTCTCACTAAAGTATCGCCAATGCTAGAACGAATAAAGAAGTTGCCTGCATATCTGCAATAGCCACTGCTATTAATACCATCGCCATAGCTATCAATTACTCTGAAAGTATAACAACCTATAGGTAAACAAAGTGAAGTAATATCCATTACAGGATTACCAACATCTTCATAAGGACCTTTAGCATAAACAACAGTATTTGTAGCTGTATTCTTGATTTCCCATGAAATTTCGCTACCATAACAATCTGTAAGCATATGTACATTTACTGTTTCGCCACCATTTACAACAGTAAAAGCAAAAGTATTGCTATTATTGTTAGTATTATTTTCTGTAATATTAGGAATAGTAATATTTGTACTTAATACATTGTTACCATTAATTACTGCTATACTTGGTAATGTTATAGATGTAGTAGCGCCTGTAGTAAGATTGCCTGTCCAATTGTAAGTACTATTATTGCCTTGAATACCATAAGTTATGGTTAAGTTGGTCAATGTTTCAGTACCATGATTTCTGAAAGTAACAATAGGGGTAATAGAGTCTTGATTACAATAGTATAATTCTACACCACTAATAGTACGTATAGCTATATCATAGCTTTCAGTCGGTGTATTAGGATTATAACCGTCTAAAGTATTAGCATTAGTATTGTTAGGGTCTAACCATTCTTTTAAACGTTGATTAGCAGCAGAGCCAGCAGACCAAGATACATCTAAACGACCATAAAAATCTGGCTGACCATTATTACTAAGACCAGAACAGCCAGCAGTACCACCATATAATTGACCAATGATGCGTTTATTACTATCAAAAAGTGCAGAACCAGAAGAGCCACCTTCAGTAGTACCATTATCCCAGTTGCTAACACGCCAAGATTGTGTATTATAAGAAACTTCTTGTCTAATAGCATCATTTTCAATACTAATTTTCTTTACATCGCCAGCAGGATGGTGTATGCCTGTAACAGAACCTGTTGGTACATTACCACTGCGATCCCAACCCGCATAGTAAATATCACCTGTAGGAATACTATTTAATCTTAAAAGTGCAAAATCACTAGCACTTCTACTGGCTACTAAAGTAGAACCATTTACTATAGGGAAAGTACCAGCAGCAGGAGCTTGGCTTCTACCATTTGTAGCGCAAATAGCTACAGGACTATCCCAATTGAAACGAAATACCCAATTAGCCACATTTGAATTGCTTGTACAGTGATTTGCTGTAAGAAAATAAGGTGTGCCATCTTGAGAAGTATTATTAATAAGGGTACCTGTACAAGCACCTGCACCATTAATAACAATAATAGCAACAGCACTAGCTTGTTCTTCCCAGCCATTGCCTAATGGGCATTTAATATCATAATTACAGTTTCCTGATTGTTCTAATTCTTTTGTATAGATTTCCTCAGCATAATTGAAAATACTACGATAGCCTTGAATGACTTTTTCTATAGTAAATTGACTATTCCCATTTGCAGGTTCGTATAATTCTATCCATAATGTATTACCTTTGATAGGCATAGTGCCTAAAACCTTATCTTGATTATTATTATCGCTAGTATAAGCACCTTGTAATTCTGTACGGTCTTCATTATATAAATGTAGTGCTGCCCCTGGCGATAATTGGAAATCAGCTAAAAGCATATTGAGCGAAATAGCAGCAGGGCTATTGATTTTTAATCGCCAAACACGGTCGCCATTGGGTAAGTTTTCCCATACACCACTATTTTGTAAAGTGAGATAGGTATGATGCGTATAACCAAAACGCCAAGGCGCATTTTTGGTAACATCATTAATGGCATCTTCTTGTAAATTACGGCTAAGGTCTACATTAGGCAAAGTGAATGCTGGCGTAGATTTTGCCAATTTATTTTTCCAACTAATAGGATGTCCAACATCTTTAGTTTGGGCATGGGTGGTAATATTAAATAGTGAAAAACACACTAATAATAAAACCAAACGAAGTAGTTTTAGCATAAGTTAAATCTTAACAAGTAATAATATGATAAAAAAGTAAGTATATGTTTTATATAGCTAAAAAGATAGTTATTTTTGAGGAGTTAATATAGCTTTTGAAGTTATATGAACCGTAAGTAATAAATAATAATATCTTTTTGAAACTTCTTTTTGATAATGAACGTATTGCAAATAACGTAATTTTTAAAAATAAAGACTGTTTTAAAGCATTTTTTATCTTAAAATTTACTTTTAAGTTGGAAAAATAAACAAAAAATTATTCTGACTGTTTATTTTACGCTGTAATTATGCTACTTTGCAAGCATTTAAATTTCTATTGCTTATATTTGCCTATAGAAATTTAAGCAATTACGCTGAATATTTAAATTCTCTTGTATAGAAAAATACAGCACAGCTGTTTAATAAAAATTGATAATGAAGGATATTTTAATTGACGCCGGCGATAAAGAAACTCAACGCATTTTTGAAGAACAAGGCGAGGCACACTTGTTAGCTTCTATTGACACGCCATTAAAAGCTGATGCTTTTCAATTGAGTGAAGAAGAGAAAATTCAAAAAATTGAAGCGCATTTTAGAGAAATTTTAGATATCATAGGTTTGGATCTTACAGACGATAGTCTGAAAGGCACTCCGCATCGCGTAGCTAAAATGTATGTAAAGGAAATTTTTTCTGGATTGAATCCTGCTAATAAGCCAGCAATGACCTTATTTGACAATAAGTATCAGTATGATCAAATGTTGATTGAAAAGAATATAAAAGTTCAATCTACTTGTGAGCATCACTTCTTACCAATTTTTGGTTTTGCGCATGTGGCTTATATTTCTTCAGGGAAAGTAATTGGTCTCTCTAAAATTAACCGTATAGTACAACATTATGCTAAACGTCCGCAAGTACAAGAGCGTATGACAAGACAAATTCTAGAAGAATTGAAATTGGCTTTAGGTACGCAGGATGTAGCGGTTTATGTTGATTCTAAACATATGTGCGTAATGTCTAGAGGGATTCAGGATGTGAATAGTAGTACAATTACTACAGCCTTTAGTGGAAAATTTGAGCAAGAAAGTTATAGAAAAGAGTTCTTTACAGCTATACAAGTAAGTGCTGATAAGTTCTAATATAGTTTTATATAGTTGAACTGTATAAAGCATTTACCTATCTTACAAGAGCAAGCGCAACTATATTCTCTATAATTGGAGTATAGTTGCGTTTTTTCGTTTAAGAAGAGACTTTTTTTTGACAAAAAGCCATAGTCCCTTCTCCAAAAACCATTATAGATTTTAAGTTAATATAATTTAAAATTGCTTATATTTGTTAAATCAAAGTTTGTATATTATTATTTTTTTATACATAGGCAATATTAATTTTCAGAAAACAAGTAAATTCTAATTAAGAATTTGCATTTTTGTAGAATGTTCTTAAAATTAGAGTAAGAAAATAAGAGGTAAATCAATTTTATAATTGAAAAAATCGTATCATAGTACTATTTCCTCCTATTGATAGCATGTATTGCGTTTCTTGCTCTTTATAAATTATATACATAGCCATATAATTTAGAGATTTTACAAGGGCGTGTGTTTCAGAAAAGCCTTTTATTATAAATATGAAAATTCCTTCTAAAGATAATATAGAAAACTCCAATAAAGTGATGAGTGAACTTAAGACTTATCCCTTTCCTTCAGTAATAGAAGATTTGCGCCAATGGCCAATTCATACAAAGTTGACTCTAGAGAGAGAAGACTTTATGAGTAAAGTGGTGGAGTTTGCTAAAATAAAAGTTGTAGCGAATAAAAAAGCGGGCGATTTGCATGAACAATTAGCCAAGACGCTTTATATGGAGCGTATTCGATTAATAGAGAATCCGTGGAAGGTGGATCCACCTGATGAAATGGATTTTTGGTCAGATATAAAAGATACTTTGCTTAAGCAAGTGCGTAATACAGATAAAGAGGCGCAGCGTGAGGCATATGATGATATGTTGGAGCGTATTTTAATGCGTTATGTAAGGGAGGTAATGGGTAATTTCCAGATTTCTACTTATAAGTTGGCACGCAAAGTATTGCCTATAATTTTTGACCTTATATTGAATGCCGCTAATGGTAATTTATTATTGCGTTTGTTTGTGAAGAAACGTATTTTATCAGACAAATTGCAAATTACGGGTTCTATAGATACATTACGTTCTTTAGTAACTAAAGGTACTATAGTATTAGTGCCTACGCACTTTTCAAATTTGGATTCTATTTTAGTAGGTTGGGCATCGGATAGAATAGGGCTTACGGCATTTTCTTATGGAGCAGGTATAAACCTTTATAATAATAGTATTTTAGCTTATTATTTTTCTCGTTTGGGTGCTTATGCATTAGATAGAAGGAAGAAGAACCCTATTTATATGGAGTTATTGAAAGCTTTCTCTCAGTTATCTATAGAAAGGGGAGTTCATACCTTGTTTTTCCCTGGAGGTACACGTTCTCGTTCAGGACAAATTGAAAATCGTCTAAAAATGGGACTTTTGGGTACAGCTATAGATGCACAATGCGCACATTATCAAAGAGGAGAAATGGATAAGAAAATTTTCATTGTGCCTGTAGTAATAAATTATCATGTAGTATTGGAAGCAAAAGGTTTGATAGACCAATTTTTAGAACATACTGGTAAAGAACTGTATTTAGTAGAGAAAAAGGCTTTTGGTGGCACTATGAATTTAATGAAATTCTTGTGGCAGTTCTTTTCTTCGACTTCAGAAATAGTAGTAAAATATGGTAAGCCAATGGATACTATGGGCAACTTCGTTGATAATGAAGGCAATAGTATAGATAAATTGGGTAGACCAGTTGATGTGAAAGATTATTTTATCTCTGATGGTGTAGTGAAATACGATTATCAAAGAAATGAAGAATATACCAAGCATTTATCACAGAAAATTGTAGAGCGCTATTATATTGAGAATGTAGTACTATCAAGTCATTTAGTAGCTTATACTGCGTTTAAAATATTGCTTTTACAGTATTCTAAATTAGATTTCTATGGGGTATTGCGTTTACCTAAAGATGATTGTATTATTTTGAAATCTAAATTCTTCCAAAATATAGAAATTTTGCGTAATGAGCTGCTTAAAATGGAAGAGCAAGAACAAATACAATTATCGGATATAGTACGTAATGCTACTATAGAAGAATTGGTAGAACATGGCGTTAAAAATGTAGGAACATTTCACTTGAAAAAAGCTATCAAATTTGATGATGAGGGAGATTTAGTGAGCGAAGATATGAATTTATTATATTACTATCATAATCGCTTAGAAGGCTATAATCTTGCTAGATTTTTACAAGTGGAAAGTATTAAATAAAAGCTTTTAAATTATAAAATAGAACATATTTAATAAATTATTAAAGCCTTTATAC
>X137_Gaur__coassemble_132_pt1 | contig 20762 bp, 18 predicted proteins | sample X137_Gaur__metabat2_high_PE_006 | metagenome-assembled genome bin X137_Gaur | reverse complement strand
TAAAATATGTCTTACGACTTCTTTTATATGTTGCTCTTTCTTGCGAGTGTTATTTGTATAACATATGAAACATAGCTTTTAGTTTCTTGCATACTATTTTAATCAAAAAAAAATAACAAAGGGCGAAGCCCACCATACTCCCTTTTTCCAAAAAAATAAAAAAATGCGCAGCACAAAAATTAAGTGCTACGCATTTATAGAGAGTAGTGTTAAACGACTTAATGATAAAAAATTACTGAGGCGCATTGACAATACGCAAGTAATTTTCGATAGCTGTAGTCATAGAAGGTTGTTCTGTTGTAGGTTGAATATCTACAATAAGTCCTTTTTCTTCCATGGCTTTGATGGTAGTAGCACCGTATGCAGCCAAACGCGTGTTATTTTGCTTAAATTCAGGGAAGTTGTCGTAAAGTGCTTGAATACTAAGCGGACTGAAGAAAACAATCATATCATAGAATACGTTTTCTAAATCGCTAATATCGCTACTTACGGCATTGAACATTTCCGCTTCTTGGAAATCTAATTCCGCTTCTTGCAAAATACTAGTATAAGCATTATGACCGCTATTAGAACAAGGCAATAAGAATTTTTCTTTTTTGCGATGTTTAATAAGTGTAGGCTTTAAGTCTACTAAAGTGTTTTTACCAAAGAACACCTTACGTTTGCGGTAAGTAATGTGTTTTTGTAAATACAGCGCTATGGTTTCTGATAAGCAGAAGTATTTCATTTCCTCCGATACCTTATAGCGTAGTTCTTCGCATACTTTAAAGAAATGGTCGATAGCACTTTTTGAGGTAAAAATTACCGCAGTAAAATCATCGAGATTGATTTTTTGCTTACGAAAATCTTTTGGGGTAACTGGACGAACCTCTGTAAAAGAACGGTAATCAATCTTGATTCCGAATTTCTCAACCAATTTATCATAAGGCGCTTGGTTGTTAGGCGTAGTGAGCTGCGTAACAAGAATACTTTCTACTCTACGCATTCTCTCATTGGCTTCTTTAGTCATACTGCTGCCTTTAACTTTCGGTTACTTTCGTTATAAAATAGACAATAATTTAAGCGCAACTAATAGTGGCGCTATTTCGACGGTGCAAAGATACAGAAAAAAATAAAATTTATGCAATAGAATTATATCAGAAAGTGCATCTAATGCTTTAAAATTACGATAAGCGTAAACAGAAAGCAAAGAAGTTATAGAAATATAGAATGCAAATTCTTGAATTCCTTGTGGCGCATAAGCCAAAAACAAGACCATAGGCAATAAACCTAACCCTATTACTTTATTGGTATTAGAAACAATAAAGGCATAAAAATCTATAGCAAGACGATAAGGTAATAACCAAGAAAGAAATCTTAATTGCATATTTTTGCTATAATGCAAAGCACCTACGCCCAATATAGTGAGTAGATAATGCGAAAAGTCATTCCAATAAGCATTATTGCCTAATCTTTGTACTAATAGAAAAGCAAAGCTTCCCATAGACATACTATAAATTAAGGTAGTGAGCATATTGCTGGCACTAGCCAAAATACTTTTTTCTTCTCTGTATAATTGTCCTGCGGCTGTAGCATTGGCAAAGGCCTTTACTATAGCCAATAATTCTTTTCTATAAAGAGAAAATTGAAGGGCAACCAATCCTAATAAAACAAATAAACTAGCTGTAAGCCAAGTAGGCACAGTTTTGGTTTTATTGTTTTGTTCGAATTCGGAAATATTAAAAATTTGATTAATTGCAAGTTGAACTTCTTGTCCTAAAGACATTTTAGCATCTTCAGCATATAAATGCTTAGCTACTCTAGGTAAAGAAAAAGGATTTTGATTATCAGTAATATCAAAGATATTATCAATAAAATAATGTTTTGCAATAGGGGATAAAAAACTATCTGTTGTTGAAGGGAAAATCTTCAAAACAGGATGCATAATCCAACAATCTTGTAAAAGGTAAGAATTGGTAAAATCTAAATTGTTGGTAGTAGTTATTGGGGTTGTATTACTGGCGCTCTTTGTCTCCGAAGGCGCGAAGGTATGCTCATCAAAACTATGTTGAATCGTTATAGGTTCTGTATGTAATAAATTTCTATTAGAAAATTCAAAAGCAAGTAGGTTTTGACTACCACTTTGTGCGGGAAGTTCCGTATACACACAAACCAAAGCAAGCAACCACAGAAACCAACCTCGTATATAAATGGTTAAAGTATTTCTATTCAAGGTCTGATAAACTTTAATGATTAGGCAAAAATAAAAATATTATTTACATTTACCATTGCTTTGTTGTCTTATTTTTTGGAAAAGATGCTTTTTAATTCGCTTTTATTTAACAACTGTACCTACCTTGCCAATAAATGTCACTACTGAATCAAGATTTTATACAAAGACTACAAGAACAATTACTTAGCACAGACGAAGCTACTTGTAGATTTGCAATTGACCGCTTGAATGATGAACATAATTTAAGCCAATTATTGCCTTTTTATCCTTTATTAGAAATTATCTCTCAATTGAATCCGCATGAAAGTATACGTCAAGCGGCTCAAAAGCTTTTAGCGCAAAGTTATAGTGAGGCAGAACTTCAATTTATAGCCAATACCTTTGCCATATTTCATTCTATGGAAGAATTTTTGCCTTGGGATAATGCTAATAATATTTATATACAAATTGATAATTATAATACCTTTCATGAGGAGGCACAAAAAATAGTGCCTATTATGTGCCAAGGCAAATATTATAAAGATAAACTTCAAAATTTAGCCCAACAATTATATATATTATATGATTTGAAGGATATGGCTATAGAAATTTTAGAACAAGTATTGCAGTATGATAGTAATAATTCTGAGGCTTATTATGCTTTAGGACGTATAGTACTGCAAAAAGGAGAAAAATTTAGAGCTATAGCTTTATTTGAATCTTGTTTGAGCATAGATGAAGCACATTATTATGCTTTAACTACTCTAGCGCCTTTGGCAGACACTGTACTTAATAGAAGTAGTTATGCTATTAGTCTTTATGAAAAAGCTATTGCAATAGAACCATTTTCGGCAGATTTATATGCAGCTTGTGCAGCTTTATATTATAAAGACAAGGAATTTGCTAGAGCACAACAATTTATTGAAATTGCTTTAGGTATTAATCCTGTACATACTCAAGCTTTAATTATACAAGGACAATATTATATTGAAATTGAAGAAGACTATCAAAAAGCCATTGAAGTATATGAAAAAGGTTTAGACGATCCTATTTTAGGCGATAATCCGCTTTTAGCAGGCAAATTAGCTTCTTTATATACTAAATATTTATTGGAGTATGATAAAGCTAAAATTTATTATGAAAAGGCTTTACATGAACAACCTAATCAACCAGAAGTATTGGTAGAATATGTAAACTTCTTAATGGAAGTATATCAGGATAGAGATGTAGCTTTAAATCTTTTATTGAATTTTGAAAAAAACTTTGGAACTCATCCTTTAGTACAAGATAAAATACAAAAAATCCAACCACAACCTACCTTTCATAATGAAGTAGATGGCTTGGAGGCGCAAATTGAGCGTTTAGTAGAAGTTTCCTTGGATAATACAGAAGAAGATGAAGATGAATGGATAGAGGGAGATAGCGCTAGTGATGAATAAACTTTCAATACATGTTTAGTTATCTGCATTTTTATGTTTATATTTGTAGGTTTAGATTTTCCATGAAAAGATGGTTTGAAATTTATTGAACTACAAAAAAAAGTTAAAACACGAGTTTCATTATATAAAAACCTTCTTTTCTAATTAATATTAGAAGAGAAGGTTTTACTTTTGTTATTAATATGAATTGTAGTATTGTATCAAAAAAATAAAAATATAATTTCGATAAAGTATTCTTCGATAAATTGTATATTTATTATAAACCAAAAACCATACTCCCTTCATCAAAAAAAACATTCTATTCTATTAGAGATTTTATAATTTAATAAATTAAAGACAGTTAAAAGGTTGTTTTAAACGATAGTTTTGATAACCACACATAACAATCATGGCAAAAATTGATACGCTAGATTTAGGCGATTTTCCGCTTTTATTAGCACCAATGGAAGATGTAAGTGACCCTCCTTTTCGTATGCTATGCAAAAAGGCAGGTGCAGATATGATGTATACAGAATTTATTTCTGTAGAGGGTTTAGTAAGAGATGCGCAGAAAAGCACACTTAAGCTAGATATTTATGATGAAGAGCGTCCTATAGGCATTCAAATGTTTGGTGCTGATATGGATAGTATGATGCGTGCTACAGAAATCATTACAGAAGCAGACCCAGAGGTAGTAGATATCAATTATGGTTGCCCTGTAAAAGCTGTAGTGTGTAAAATGGCTGGTTCTGGTATTTTGCGTGATGTACCTAAAATGGTTGAACTTACAGCAGCTGTAGTAAAATCTACGCATAAACCAGTTACTGTAAAAACACGCTTAGGTTGGGATGATGCTTCTATTAATATTGAAGAAGTAGCAGAACGTTTGCAAGATGTAGGGATTAAAGCTTTGAGTATTCACGGGCGTACCCGTGCACAAATGTATAAAGGTGAAGCAGATTGGTCTTATATAGGCAAAGTAAAAAATAATCCACGTATTCATATTCCTATTTTTGGGAATGGGGATATTGATTCTCCAGAAAAAGCAGTGCTTTATAAAGAACGTTATGGTGTAGATGGGATTATGATTGGTCGTGCTGCTATTGGTTATCCTTGGATTTTTAGAGAAATCAAACACTATATGAAAACAGGCGAGTTGCTTCCTCCGCCTACAATCAAAGAGCGTGTAGATGCAGCAAGAGAGCATTTAAGACGTTCTATTGAATGGAAAGGCGAAAGAGTAGGCATAGTAGAAATGCGTCGCCATTATACTAACTACTTTAAAGGTTATGAAGGCATTAAAGAATTTAGAAAGCATTTGGTAACAATGGAAAATCAAGAAGAATTGTACGAAATGTTGCTCAAAATTCAAACCCATTATGAAAATTATGACCCGAATACTTTAGTGAATAGTTAGACTTTAATTTTTCCACGTTAAAGACTATTATTAAACTTTGGCAAGAATACCGAATTATAGAAAATATCCGCTACAGGCTGGCGGCATGTTATTAGCAGAACCTTTTGCAGGAGAAAAAGCATTCAAACGTGCTGCAATTTTAATTGCAGACCATAGCGAAGAAGATGGTACAGTTGGTTTTATTATCAATAAGTCATTAAAAATGTCTGTGTCTACTGTAGTAAAAGGTTTAGAAAATTTTAAAGCAGATATTTATTTTGGAGGTCCTGTACAGACCGATACTTTACATTATTTGCATACTAAAGGCGATTTGATACAAGATAGCATTCCTATTAAAGATGGAATTTATTGGGGAGGAGATTTTGATCAAATTCGTTTTTGTTTGAATAATGAATTGATTACAGAAAATGATATTCGCTTTATGGTGGGCTACTCAGGCTGGAATCCTAAGCAACTAGATGAAGAAATAGATGCAGGATATTGGTGGTTAGTAGAACATCATCCACAATATCTTCTCAATACACCATTAGAAGATATATGGAAAATTGCGTTAGAACAAGAAAAAGATACTTTGAGTGTAATTGCTCAAATGCCTGAACAAATTATGAATTAATTTTTCAAAACTCATTATATGTTTTTCTTAAAATTTGCAGCCATTTTTGGCGCACTAGCAGTAGCTTTAGGGGCTTTTGGTGCTCACAAACTCAAAAGCATGATTGAACCTGCACAAATTACTATTTGGCATACAGGAGTAGAATATCAATTCTATCATGTAGGCGCTTTATTAGCTGTAGGTATTTTAAGTTTGATTTTATCTAAAACTATGCAAGTAGAATTGAATCTCTTAAATTATAGTGGATGGTGTTTTATTATAGGCACTTTTCTCTTTAGTGGTTCATTATACTTAATTGCTTTACGTCATCTTTTAGGCTTAAATTCTTTTATGATGATTTTAGGTCCACTTACACCAACAGGCGGCTTATTTTTTATGGCTGGTTGGGTTTTATTATTGATGCAATTATTAAAAATTAAAGCATAATTTTTACGCAACTTACTTGTTTAATCCTAATCCTTATTTTTAAAAATTATGCAAATTTTATTAGTCGCTGCTACTCAAGCAGAAATAGCCCCTACACTAGCCTTTTTAGAAAAACACCCTAAGAAAGAACAAGTAATCATTAGCATAACAGGAATTGGAGGCATGTGCACGGCTTATCATCTGGCACATGCACTTCATCCTGAATATAGTAAAATTGATATTGCTATCAATGCAGGTATAGCAGGAAGCTATCATACAGATTGGGCGCTAGGAAAAGTTGTTCAAGTAATTAGTGAAAGAGTAGCAGATTTAGGTATAGAGGAAGCAGATGGCACTTTCAAAACACTAGAAGATATTGGATTAGTCTCCTCTAATACCTTTCCGTATACAGAAGAAATATTATGTATGCCTGCTGAACATATTGGTAATTTTTTACCTACAGCACAAGGTTTATCGGTGAATCGAGTACATGGTTCTGCAAAATCCATAGCCATAATACGCCAAAAATTTCCGCAAGCTGATATAGAAACAATGGAAGGTGCTGCCTTTTTTTATGCGGCTTTACATTATGCTCAAAAGCATAAAAATTTTCGTTTTTTAGCCCTAAGAGCTATTTCTAATCATGTAGAACCAAGAGATAAAAGTAAATGGCAAATACCTTTAGCCATTCATAATTTAAATGACATTTTAATTAGTATGCTAGAGGCATTACTTTATTAACAAATGCCATATCCCCTTTTTTAAAACCAACCTATATTTTAATATATATATGCTTTTAATTATTTCTCTTTTTTAACTCCTTCGCAAAACAATTAAACTTATGATTAGATTTTTATTTATTTTTCTTATGGCTCTATTTGCCATACCCTCCTTGTATGCCCAGTATACCGTGCAATTTAGAATAGATACTGTTTATACAAATGTTGATGATATGGATGGTGCAGGCGCAGGAGATAGTGACCCTAGATGGCAATTTGAATTAGAAGATAATTGTGGCATTGCCTCTGGTGATTATGATTGGGAACTAAAGGAAACTAATTGTGCAGGTGCACGTTATCGTGGTACTACATTTTTTACTGGAACTTATCAATGCGCTTTACCTGCCTCATTTACAGGAAGATGGAGAGGCATGGAAAATGATGCTATAGGCAGTGATGCCAATACAGATTGGATTAACGTTAATATTCCAACTTCTGCCCTAACTGTCAGAACAGGAACTTGGACACGATATTCTACTGTTTTTAGTGCTACAGTTTCTGGAGATAGATGTTCAAATCTAGCCATAAGTGGTGATGGCAATAGAGTTACTTGGCGCATAAGAATTAGCTATAGAATTTCTGGCTCTGCAAACAGTACATTTTGCAATATAGGTAATGAATGTACAGCGCCTATCACTTTCAATGTACCCAAATTTAATTGTGGTGCTACTCAATCCTCTCTCTCTCCTAATAGAAATATAAATGCTAGACGCAATAGATGTGACTACCCAGTCCCAACAGGTAGCTCTAATAGCATGTCAGGTATTACTTGCCCTAAAGACAATAATCCACCTAGAGATATTTGGATACAATTAACTTTACCAGATAGTACTGGTGGCGCAACCATTACTTTTGATAATAATGGTGGTTGTGGTTCTTTCTGTCAAACCAATATTACTTATGCTTGGTATACAAGCTCTAATGGTACTTGTTCAGGCTTAGAATATAGAGGTTGTGATGCCGTAAATTGTACAATTGGTTGTTCTGATGGTACAATTTATGTAGATGGTAGACCAGGTGAAAAAATTTGGGTTAGAATTTGGGAAGAAAATGATGACCCTTTCGAATTAACAATTACAAAAATTGTACCACGTGCTCCAGCCGACAGATGTTATACAGCTATGCCTTTAGAAGGGTATGGTTGCAATTATCAGGCTACAAACTATAATGAGCCTAGTAATAGTGCATGGACAGCAGGGGCACACCCTGGTGGCACTTGTCAAGATGGAGATAGAAACTCTAGCACTAATACTGTTTGGTCTTCTAATGAAAACTTAGTATGGTATACATATACACATACTGCAACTGGACGTTTCTCTGTAGCTGTAGATGATATGTCTTGTACAGGTGGTGCTGCTTCTGCTCAATTAGGACTATTCCGCAATTTAGGTACAGAACAAAACCCTACTTGCGATTTATCAACCACTCAAGGTATGGGTTGCGCTGTAGGTGTAGGTGGTGTAGAATTAGTGATTAATAATTTACCTGCTGGCAATTATATTTTAGTTGTAGATGGTAATGCTGGTGCACAATGTGCATGGACTTTCAAAGATCGTCTTGACGGTAATCTTTTACCAGTAAGGTGGATTTCTTTTGAAGGGAGTATGGCATCTGATAATCAAAGTATAGTACTAAATTGGACAACTGAAAAAGAAGAAAACAATACAGGTTTCCATATACAACGCTCTTTAGATGGTATAGATTTTGAGAATATTAATTTCGTAGCAGCACATGGTGCCAATGTTTATGAATATAAAGATTATGCTTATCCTAGAGCTGCTATTATTTATTATCGTCTCAATCAATTAGATATAGATGGCACTACAGCGCTCAGTAAAACTATAGCTGTCACCACTAATATTAATGACCATGGTGTTTCTATACTCCATGAGCCCTTCCCTAATCCAACTTTTGGTGCGCTTACAGTACCTTTCATTACTGCTAAAGAAGATTATGTTACAGTCTATATTTACGATGCTTTAGGCAGAATGGTACAACAAATATTAGATAATCAATATTATAATGAAGGACAACATTTTATTCAATTAGATTTGAATAATGATTTGCCTAGTGGTATGTATACTTTGCGTTTTGAGTGTGGTCAAGGTTCACAAATCAAGCGTTTTATCAAACACTAATCATTAATTATACGTATCTTTGCTTTAAAATTAAATAAGCTAAAGTTAGATACAAGTGATTATATATAAGACCATAGCTCATAAAGCATTAAAAGCATATATAGAAAGCGAAAGCTATCTTCAAAGTGAGATAGTACCTATTAGCCCTATACGTGCATTAGCGCAAGCACATAATCCAGAAGCACAAGCTGAGGATATAGTCCTAATTTTAGCCTATCAGGGGGAAACCTTGGTAGGCTATTTAGGTATTTTACCCGATAATATTTTTTCTAAAGATGGCAATTTTCTGCATATAGGTTGGTTCTCTTGTATTTGGGTAGATAATAATATGCGTGGTAAAGGAATCGCCAAAACTATGTTGCAACAAGCTTATACAGCATGGAAAGGTTATGTAATCTTAGCACAATTTACCAAAGAGGCTTATCAAATTTATAGTAGAATGGATATATTTAAACCCTATCCTCAATCGCCTATTGGTTTGCGTTTATATTCAAAATGTGATTTGGCGCGTATTTTACCTAGCAAAAAACCTATACTAAAGAAAATAAGTTTTTTACTAAAAGGATTTGATTATTTAGCTAATTTATATTTCAGAGGATTTTCAACAATTAGCAAAGTAGAATTATCTTATAAAGTACAATATTTAGACCATTTTACACCAGACGACTTGCCTATTACAACACATAATTATTTAGTACCAACTAGTTTATCTAAATTAAATTGGATAGTAAAATATCCTTGGTTAAGAAAAGATAAAATAAAGACAGCAATTGAGAAAAAATACTACTTTACTAGTGTAGATGAAAGCTTTGAAAGAGCTTTTATTAAACTTACAGATACTAAAGGTAATCTCTTAGCAACTTTCATGTTATTGGGCAGAGGACATCTTTTAAAAATTCCTTATCTTTATGCTATACATCAAGAAGCTGCTGCCAAAGTAATTCACTTTGTTTTAAAGTATATGAAAGAGAAAAAATTTTCTACTTTTGTATGTTATCAACCTATGCTACTAGATATATTACATAAAGCTCCTATGGGTTTTATTCATAAAATTGAAAAAGAAAATCCTTATTTAGTAGGTAGAGATTTATTAAACAAATTGCCTGATTTGAATCGTTTTATTTTGCAAGATGGCAATGGCGATGCTGCTTTTACATAAAGTTTAAATTTAATGAAAATTTTAATTATACGGTTTAGTTCTATTGGAGATATAGTCCTTACTACACCCGTTATGCGTTGTCTAAAAGCACAATTGCCTAACGAAAATCTCGAAATTCATTATCTCATCAAAAAAGAATTTCAACAAGTATTAGCGCCCAATCCTTATATAGATGTTTTTCACAACTATACTAAAGAGAATGAAAAAGAATGCTTTCAAAAACTTAAAGACTTAAAGTTTGATATAGTATTAGATTTACAAAGTAATTGGCGCAGTTTACGATTGCGTAAATCACTTAATGCACCGCAAACTTATGTTTTTAATAAACTCAATATTAAAAAGTTTTTGCTTACGCAATTCAAAATTGATAGAATGCCTAAACATATTCATGTTGTAGATAGATATATGGCTACAACTCAAGCATTAGGTATCAAATATGATGGCAAAGGTTTAGATCATTTTATTCCACAAGCCGATAAAATCAATATTTTCAATTTTTTAGAACCAGAACATCACAATACTGCTTTATTTGAGAAATATATAGCTATTGCTATAGGTGCTGCACATGGTACTAAACAAATACCGACATCACTTATTGCACAAGTTTCTAATAGCATGGCACAATTGGGTTATGGCACTGTGCTTTTAGGTGGTAAAGGAGATTTACAAAATGCAGCTAATATTCTTGAAAAAAGCGATAATAAACATATACTAAATCTTGCAGGAAAAATACCTTTACATGCTTCTGCTTATGTACTTTCGCAAGCTTGGCGTGTGTTGGCACCTGATACAGGATTAATGCATATAGCGGCAGCTTTGCATTGCAAAATGGTTACAATTTGGGGCAGCACTGTTCCAGCTTTTGGCATGACAGCTTTTTATCCTAGTCATATGCAAGGTGCAAAAATTATAGAAAGAAATGATATAAGTTGTCGTCCTTGTTCTAAATTAGGCTATGCTAAATGTCCTAAAAAACATTTCAATTGTATGACTTTAATAGAAAGTGAAACCATAGTAAAAGCTTTATTAGAAGATTAATTTTTTATATTTCTTTTTTCTTTTTTGGGAAAGGGAATAAGGCTATGTATAGTTAAAAGTGCTGTACATGGCTTTTTTTATTTTTTTTACCTTTTTCCCTCTCTCATACTATAAAATATATTTTTGTGCCTTAACTTTACCTCATCAAATTCATTTATTTATAGCATTATTTTCGCTATGCTTATAGCTTAATTATATACATGAAAATTATTAATTGCTTCCTTTTTGCCTTTTTATTAACAGGTACGCTTATAGCACAACCTTTACAAAATATGGTGCGCAATCCTAGCTTCGAACAGTATAAAAATTTACCCGAAGATTTAGGTCAAATTTCGGTAGTTTCATTTCACTCTAGTGCCAATCAATCTGGGGCGGATTATTTTCACAAAAGATGTAAAAATAACGAATTAAGTGTACCCAAAAACAGAATGGGTAATGCTATGCCACGCACAGGCGATGCTTATGCTGGTTTTTATGCTTATACCAATCGTTATACACAAAGAGATTATAGAGAATATGTGCAATTACAATTAAAACAGCCAATGCAAAAAGATCATGAATATTGTATTCGTGTACATGTATATTTGGCTGAATCTAGCAATAGAGCTGTTACACATTTAGGTTTAGCTACTTCTAAATATGCTTTATCTCAAGAAGGACAAACAGTTTTGCAAATTCCTAATATAGCTTTACATAGCGCAGATAAAAAACATATTACTCAAAGAGAATGGACAGAAGTATCTGCTATTTACAAAGCGCAAGGTGGCGAAACGCATATTATTATCGGGAATTTCCTTTTAGATAAAGATACTAAAGTAACAGGCGCTATAGAGTATGCTGAATTTAAAAATCCGCATGTAGACTTTGCTTATTACTTTTTAGACGATATTTGCGTAACTGACATGAAATTTAATATAACTTGTGATTGTGGCAATTATGATTATATTCAAAATCGCAATAGAGAAACCATAGTTATGGATGCTCGACTTATGCGAAAAGATTTTAATTTACATGAGCCTAAAGTACTAGAAAATGTTAAATTTGAAAAAGATAAAGCTATTTTCTTGGCTGGCTCTAATGCAGCTATGGATGAATTAGCTTTAATTTTAAAAAACAATCCTACTTATAGAATAGAGATTTCAGGACACACTAGCGATAGAGGTGGCGCAGAAGAAAATCAAATTCTTTCTAAACGCAGAGCTAAAGCTGTTTGCGATTATCTTATTGCTTCGGGCATAGATGAGCATAGATTATCTTATAGAGGTTATGGTCAATCACGTCCTATAGCATTAAATAATTCCGCTGAAAACAGAGCTAAAAACGAACGCATTCAAATCATTCTCATTGCAAAATAGCTGCTAAAAATATAACCTATGCAACAAGAGCAAAATTTAGCTATACAACAACGTTTTGCACAACTTATCCCCTATTTGGAAACTGGTCTTATAGAAAAAGAGGAAGTTTTGCGCTTAAGTTTGTTGGCTGCATTAAGCGGCGAATCTATATTTTTATTAGGTAAACCAGGGGTAGCCAAATCTTTAATTGCAAGACGTATTAAATATGCTTTTCAATCGCCTCGTGCTTTTGAATATTTAATGAATCGTTTTTCTACACCAGATGAAATTTTTGGTCCTGTTTCTATTAGCAAACTGAAAAATGAAGATAGTTATGAACGACTTATTGAAGGATATTTGCCAGATGCGAATGTTGTTTTTTTAGATGAAATTTGGAAAGCTGGTCCTGCCATTCAGAATGCTTTACTTACTGTATTGAATGAAAAAAAATATAGAAATGGACATACAGAAATCAATTTACCGCTTAAAGCATTAATTGCTGCTTCTAATGAATTACCTATACAAGGAGAAGGTTTAGAAGCCTTATGGGATCGTTTTTTAATTCGTTATATTGTAGAGCCCATAGAAAAAACAGAAAATTTTGAAGCACTTTTATTGCAAATATCTAGCCCTTTTGACGATAATATTCCTGACCATCTAAAAATTAAAGACGAAGAATATTTATCTTGGCAAAAAAGCATAGATTTTGTAGAATGTCCTCAGCATATTATTGCTATTATTTTGGAAATTCGTCAACAAATTGCTTTATTGAATGAAGAAGCTCAAAGTACCAAAAACGAAGCCTTATCCCCTATTTATATTTCTGATAGAAGGTGGAGAAAAATTATGCGTTTATTAAGAGCAAATGCTTTTTTCAATGGCAGAAATATATTAGATGCAAGTGATTGTTTTTTAATCAAATTTTGCATTTGGCATATACCTAAAGTTTTACCTATTTTAGAAAAGATAGTACAACAAAGTATAGAAAAAGCAGGTATAGGCGCAGGCAATATTTCTTTAAAATCATTAGAAGAAGATTTGGAAAAATTGCAAGTAGAAATACAAACTCAAACCACTGGTATAGAACATATTGTCAAGCCTAAAATATTTGAAGGTAGATATTATGAGATTGCTAGTACAAATACTGTTTTTAGATATATACTCAAACATGAATTTGATGCTATGCAAATGGGTTCTACCGAACAAATTTGGCAATTACAAGCTTGGCAAACTTATCCTAGACAAAGTTATCCGAATGGGCATTTACGTGCTCAACTGCATACTACACAAAAGCAAACTCACTTCTATGAAATCTCTAATTATGGTATGCGACAATTGCATAGTTTAGTAACAGAAGTAAGTACTAAAAATACTAAAATAGCAGCAACAGCTTTACAAAAATCTAATTGGGATAATTTAATCGTAAGTTATAAAGAACAGTTACAAAAAGCAGAACAAAGTTTATTTGTACAACAACAATTGCAACCGCAACAACTCTTTTTGCAAAATACTTTTTCACATATACAAAAGGACTTGCATGAGCATACGCATCAGCATATACGTCGCTTACATATTCTTCTAGAAAAGATTCAAGATATGTATAAAGACTAAAATAAAAACCTATTCATTTCACCGATTTATATTTGAAAACACTCCATGCCTTTTCATCATACACCTATTAAAGATTTAATTGTTTATGAGCCTCGCCTATTTAGAGATGAGCGTGGTTATTTTTATGAAAGTTATAATGAAAAAACTTTCTTTGAAAATGGGATAACTACCAAATTTGTACAAGATAATCAAGCACATTCTACTTATGGTGTATTACGTGGTTTACATTATCAAGTTGGAGATATGGCACAAGCCAAATTAGTGCGTGTAGTACAAGGAAAAGTACTAGATGTTGCTGTAGATTTGCGTCTTGATTCTGAAACTTATGGTCAATGGTATAGCATAGAATTGAGCGCTGAAAATCACTTACAACTTTTTGTACCACGTGGCTTTGCACATGGTTATGTTGTATTAAGCGAAAACGCAGAATTTGTATATAAATGCGATAATTTCTACTCTAAAGAACATGAAGGTGGTGTTCATTATAATTGTCCAAATTTAAATATAGATTGGAAAATCGATATTAGTAAAGCTATAGTATCTGAAAAAGATATTATTCTTCCTAATTTTGGTAAACATCGCAAAGACTAATCAAAAAATCAAAAGCAAAACTCCCTTTTTATGATAAAAATATTAGTCACTGGATCCAATGGGCAATTAGGTCAAGAGTTGCAAGTTTTGGCAGCTAGTCCAGCTTATGCTAATTATAATTTTACTTTTGCTAATAGACAATTATTGCCTTTACATGATAGCTATCAAATGCAATTTTTTTTTGATGCAAATGATTTTGATTTTTGTATAAATGCAGCTGCCTATACAGCCGTAGATAAAGCAGAAAGTGAAAGTGATTTGGCTTATTTAATTAATGAAAAAGCAGTTGATTTTTTAGCCAATATTTGCCATAAAAAAAATATAAAATTAGTGCATATTTCTAGCGATTATGTATATCACAATACAGATAATATGCCTATATTGGAAAGTGCAAAAATTAATGCTCAGGGTGTATATGCAGCATCCAAAGCAGCAGGAGAAAAGAAAGCTTTACAATTTGGAAATGCTATTGTTTTACGTACTTCTTGGGTTTACTCTAGCTTTGGTAATAACTTTGTAAAAACTATGTTGCGTTTGGGCAAAGAACGTCAGCATTTAAATGTAGTTTATGACCAAATAGGAACACCTACTTATGCAGCAGATTTAGCCAAAGTTATATTAGATATTATTGAAAAATGGCAAAATAAAAGCGTAGATAATAAAGCTTTTGATAAGGAAATTTATAACTTTAGTAATGAAGGTGTTTTGAGTTGGTATGATTTTGCTCAAACCATTTTTGAGTTGGAAAATATAGCTTGTGAAGTTGCACCTATACGCTCTAATCAATACCCTACACCAGCAGCAAGACCAAGTTTTAGTGTTATGGATAAAAACAAAATAAAAAGCACTTTTGATATACAAATTCCTTATTGGAAAGAGAGTTTGAAAAAGTGTTTGAGTTTATTAAAATAAACAAAAAAAATGCTTACTAGATAAAAAATTTCTAGTAAGCATTTTTGCTATAAGTACTTATTTTTTCTTGCAGCAAAAACCGCAACAAGTAAGTCCTTCTTCCTCAGCTTGAGATTTTGTAACAGAGATAATTTCTCTTTTGCATTTATTTAATCCAACACAATCTTTATCTAAATGGAAACGTGCTGCATAAGGACTTTTACATACTAATACTTGTGCTTCTTTTTGTATAGCTGCATTTACTGTTTGTGTGTTAAACCAATAAGATGCACCTAAACTAAAAGCGGAAATAAATAAAACTGAAGCTAAAATTTTCATGAGAAGAATTAAAATTTAAAAAGGCTATCAAGGGATAAATACAATAGAACTTGCATAATAGCAATAAACCAAAGAAAATAAAATTAATAGCATGTTGAAAAGACATACAAATATAAAAGAAAAGATAGCTTCAAGTATTTAAAAATCCTTTTTTATTGATTAGCATTTATTTGCAACACCAACCACAACAACCCAAACCTCTATTTTGTGCTTCTATTTTACTTACAGTAACAATTTGATGTTTACAATTATTCAAACCTCTACAAGAACTAGAAGTATGATATTTCTTCGCATTAGGACTATCACAAATGACAACTTTAGAGTTTTGTACTTCATTAGCATTAATACCATTCCATACGCCTAAAGATAAAGCGGCTAGAGAAACAAATAAGAATCCCTTTTTTAAAATTTTCATAGTGGAGTATTAAAATAAAATTATAAATAAAATTCTCTTATACGCCACAAGAAGTATGCCAAATACTAATAAAAGCCATATATTTATAGAAAATAAAAGTAAAGAAAAATTTGCCTTTATAATTTAAAAAAATAGAGGTTGTATAGATAATATCTTTATTTTTGTACAACTTTTAAACTGAAATCTTAGATACAATAGATATACCTTTTCATTCTTATGAATAGAACTAAAAAATTCCTGCTTTTAGGACAGAGTTTAGCTTTTGTTTTCCTTTTATCGGCAAATGCTAATGCTCAAAAGACAGCTGCATTTAAAGATGCAGAAACGGCTTATCGTCGTGGTATGACTTTTTACGAACAAGGCTTATATGCTAAAGCTAGAGAAGAATTTGCTATAGTTTTAAATCAAAAACCAAATGGCACTTCTTCTACTGCACATACACAATTATTAAGTGCAGAGCTTTATCAAGCTATCTCTTCTTTGCGTTTGGAAAATCCTGATGCTGAAAAAGATTTATCTACTTTTGTTTATCGTCATGCCCCTGCTTCTATTGCATCACAAGCACGCTTAGAATTAGGTCGTTATTATTTTCAAAAAAAGAATCATGATAAAGCTATAGAATACTTAAATAGTATTCCTAGTGGCGATTTGAATAATAAGGAATTAACTGAAGTAAAATTCCAATTAGGTTATGCGCATTTCAATAAAAAAGATTTTAAGAAAGCCATGCCTCTTTTCCAACAAATTAGAAATATAAAGGGCGATTATTATGAGCCAAGTAATTATTATTATGGTTTATGTGCTTACTATCAAAATGATTATAAAACAGCTTTAGAAAGTTTCAAATTAGTAGTGAATAGTAAGCAACATGGCTATAGTAATATTGTGCCTGTTTATATTGCTCAAATTTACTTTATTCAGAAAGACTATAAAGAGGTTATTAGTTATGGTCAAAGTATTTATAATCAAAGCGGATTGAAAGAAAAAGAGCAAGTAGCTAAAGTAGTTGGGCAGTCATATTTTGAATTAAAAGACTATAATGCCGCACTCCCTTTCCTCACAGATTATATTGCTAAATCTTCTAAAGTTCCACAAGAAGATATTTATCAATTAGCATATACACAGTATAGAACTGCTAACTATAAAAAAGCTATTCCTAATTTCGAACAACTCAATGCTTTAAAATCTGAATTAGGTCAAAATGCTTTATATAATTTAGCGGATTGTTATCTCAAAACTGATAATAAAACTGCTGCTCGTTTAGCTTTCCAAAAAGCAGCTGAAATGGATTTTGATAAAAATATCAAAGAAGATGCTTTTATCAACTATGCCAAACTTTCTTATGAATTAGGTTTTGATACTGAGGCTATTGCAGCTTTACAAAAAGTGAATGAAAAATCAGATTATTATACAGAGGCGCAAAATCTATTGAGTAATATTTTTATCAATACACGCGACTATGATAATGCTTTAGCTACCATTAGAAAAATCACGCCTAAAACAGCAAAGCTCAAAGAAACACATCAAAAAATTGCTTACTTCCGTGGTACTCAACTCATTAGAGATAAACAATGGGCAAAAGCCATTACACTCTTCGATGAATCTTTGACAGCTGAAGGCAAACATCAAGAAACTACAGCACTTACTTATTTTTGGAAAGCAGATGCACTCTATCAATTAGAAAAACGTAAAGAAGCAATTACTGCTTATAATGAATATTTCAAAATTGCACCAAAACTAAAAACTGAAAATATCCCTGCCAACTCAACACCTGAGGTAGCACATTATGGTTTAGGTTATGCTTATTTGAAAGAAGGTAATTATACAAAAGCAGGCGAAAGCTTTGCACAAACAGTATCAATTATCAAACCAAAACGTGGCAGAATTACAGATAAATATGTAAGTGATTATGTTTATCCTGATGCTTTACTGCGTTCTGGCGATTGCTATTTATATCAAAATAAATATGCTAAAGCAGCAGAATATTATAAAGACATTATAGATAATAATTATGGCAATACAGATTATGCTTTATTTCAATTGAGCCATACTTATCATTTAAGTTCTAATCCGCAATATTATGAACAATTGGCTATACTCGATAGATTAGTAAAAAACTATCCTCAATCGCTCTATGCCGATGATGCTTTATATTCTATGGCGAATACTCAATTTCAACTCAAAAGTTATGATTTAGCAAAAGCAAATTATGGACGTTTGGTAGAACAATATCCGCAAAGTGAATTTGTTGAAAAAGCGCTATTAAAACAAGGTTTAATTGCTTATAGCAATCATAAAAATGAAGAAGCTTTACGCTATTATGAAGCTGTATTCCGTCGCAATCCTCAAAGCCCAGAAGCACAAGATGCCTTAGCTTTTATGGAAGAGATTTATGTAGCTTCTGGCAATCCTGATGGTTATTTCTCTTTCCTAAGTACAGTAGCTGGTTATTCTGTCAAAGAAGAAGAAAAAGATTCTGTTTTATATGTATCTGCTGAACGCAAATTTAGAGCTGCCGAATGGGACGCTGCTATTACAGGTTTTAGTACTTATCTCAATCGTTATCCACAAGGTAATAATAGTTTGAAAGCCCATTTCTATAGAGGCGAATCTTTATTCGAACAAAAACGCTACACTGAAGCAATTAAAGACTATCATAAGCTTTCTGAGCTCAATAATATTACTTTTGCTGAAACCTCTAATTTACGTGCTGCTAGCATTGCTTACAACATTACACAAGATTATTCAGCTGCCTTTATTTATTACAAACGTTTAGAGCAATACGCTTCTACTGAAGAGAATAAATATACAGCTCAATTGTATGGTATGCGTTCTGCTTATTGGAGCAAGCAATTGGATAAAATTCTGCCTTCTGCCAATGCAGTTCTAGCCAATAATCGTGCTACACAAAGTGAAAAAGCCGAAGCCAACTATTTCTTAGCAAAAATGTATTTGCAAAACAAAGAATATGCCAAAGCTAAACCTTATTTCCAAAAGCATATTGAGTTTGGTAATGATGATGCATTCTCTGCTGAATCTCATTATCAATTGTCTTATATTACTTATATGGAAAGAGACTTGGCTAAAGCTAAAGAATTATGTTTTGCTACCAATAAAGCTGTACCTAATCACATTGATTGGATTGCTCGTAGTTTTATTCTTTTGGCGGATATTTATGCAGAAGAAGGTAATCTTTTCCAAGCCAAATCTACTTTAGAAAGTATAGTAAATAATTACCGTGGCGATAATACTATTTTACAAGAAGCTAAAACCAAATTAGAGAATGTAAAAGAAGCTGAAGCCAAACAATCTAAAGTTAAATAATAGCATTATAGCTCAAGCTTCTTTTTTTATTTTTTTGAAAAAGGGAGTTCGGTGCGCTTCGCGCTTTTTTATATAAATAAAAAAAAGGGACTTAGTTATTAAGTCCCTTTTCTATATTACATATACTGCATAATTATCATTAAGGTTGTTTAGGCAAATAGAAAAAATCAAAACGTTGACCATGATATAAAATATCATTTCCTTCTATATAAGCTTCTACACTGCCTACCGATGGCATTTGCCAATTTTTTGCTTTTTCGCTAGCATAAAAATCTCTTCTACCCCTGCCTATAGAATAAGCAAAAAGTGTTTCATTCCCTACTTTATACAAACGTATAGAATAAGGTTTCCAAGACATAAAATAAGCTACCATAGAAGCAGGCTCTAAAGTCATTTGCATATCTTCTACTTTAGAGTGAGTTACTACTGCAAATTTCTCTAAAATTTCTTGTGGGAAAATAGATAAAGCCTTATGAGTATAACCTTCTATAGTCCAATACATTTTTAAGTTAACTTCATCAATTTCCTTTTTCAAAAAATTACAATCATTATCATGACGGCAATAGCCTATTGTTTCTAATACAGCTGGCTCAAAATTAGGTCTTTGTCTTGCCAAAGCCATCCCCTCTTCAAAATAAGGTAATAATTCTTCTTCATAAGTTTTATCATCTATATCTATATTATAGGCTATAGTTTGCAGCATTTCCATTTGCTGAGTACGACTATCCATAGACATTAAATGCAACTTTCCTGTCCATCTCACGGTAATATCTGTATTCGTTCTGCTATTATATATACCGCCTTTAGGTTTTATCAAGCCACCCGAATTTTCTGGTGTATTTACATTGCGTTCCATCACTAAATGCAAAAATAACCATTCATGTACTCCGCTTTTACCTAAAGGAAAATACGAATATTGATAAGCATAACTACAAGCCCAAATAGCATTGTACAGAAATGCAAAAAAAAACAAAATAAGCCCTAATCTTTTCAACATAAAGCAGCAAAAGAAATTATAAAAATAAGAAATAAATCAAGAAAAGCCCATGATTATCAAAAATAATTTAAAGATGAATAAATTTACATATTCGATGCTACA
>X137_Gaur__coassemble_130_pt1 | contig 20873 bp, 16 predicted proteins | sample X137_Gaur__metabat2_high_PE_006 | metagenome-assembled genome bin X137_Gaur | reverse complement strand
AGGCATAGTTGTTAAACTTAAAATAGCATGACTAATAGATTTAAAATGCCATACTAAAATTAAGAAAATAATTACTACAGCTGTACCTAATGCTAAAATCATTGGTCCCATATTTTCTTGTTGCATTTCGTGTTCGCCACCTAAAGACATATGTACACCATCAGGCAATTCTATTTCATTCCATAAAGGTAATAGCTTCGCTACAATACGACTTGGAACAGCATCTTTTACAACATCCATACGTACAGTAAGTGTTCTTACACCATTACGACGTACAATTTGACCTTCATTCCATACTGGTTCTACTTTAGCAATTTGGCGCAAAGGTACAATAGCATTAGCTTTTTGAACAGGAATATTCAAAGACAATAAACTATTCAAATCCTCTTTACTACCTGTAGACTTAATTACTACATCTACTGGCATAGCGCCTTCATATATAGTAGTAGCTTTTAAGCCATTCATATTCATGGCTACAAAATTTGATATATCTTGTTTGCTAAGCCCCATTTTAGAAGCTTCTTCATGATTAATTACCAATTCATAAGACTGTAGTTTTTCATCAAAATCTGTTCTAATCCAAGTAATTTGAGGATGTGTTTTGGCAATCTCTTGTACTTGATTAGAAATACTTTTCAATTCGGCAATATTATGACCAGCAATACGAACTTCTATAGGAGCAGGAGAAGCCACCATACTAAGCTGTTTCATACGAATATAAGCATTCGGATATTTATTACTGAATTTTGGCTCATACTCTGCTAAAACCTCTTCTGTAGTTTTATCATCTGTAGTAGCTAAAAGAATTTGTGCATAATTTTTAGCTGGCAAATTAGGTGCATATACAGTATGAAAACGAGGAGAAGAAGAACCAATAAAACTTGCATAACTTTCAATACGCTCATCTTTAGCCAATTCTGCTTCCAAACTCTTAATTACTGCATCTGTTTGCTCTAAAGAAGCACCTGTAGGCAAATAAACCTCTATAGCAAATTGATTTCTATCTACTTTAGGGAATAATTGTTGAGGCAATAAGCTAAATAACCAACCGCCCAATACTACAGAACCAATACCTAACAATACTACTATTCGAGGAATAGCTAAAGCTTTATTTACTAACCAATTAAAGCCATCTTGCAAATAATCTAATAAACTTTTCTTATTAGAAGTACCATGCAATTCACTCAAACCTTGCTTAATAAATACAGTATTAATAAAAGGTACTAATAACATTGATACTACTAAAGAAAGTGTAAGCGCTATAGTAATAACTACAGGGAATACACTAATAAAGTCTCTAGCCGTACCTGTAAGGAAGAACATAATAGGAATAAAGGTAGCCGCAATAGCTAAAGTAGCTGTAAATACAGAAGGGAATAATTCCTTAGCTGATTTTTTAGCTGCCTCCCAATGCGAATAACCATGATCTAGCTGTTCTACATAATTATCAATCACCACAATAGGGTCATCTACTACAATACCTAAAACAATAATTAATGCCGCTAATGTTACTGTATTTAACTCTAAACCAAATAAATACATAATTGCTAATGTACAAGCAATAGTAATAGGAATAGTAGCAGCCGCTACAGCAGCAATACGTTTAGGTAATAATAAAATTGTTACTATCAATACACCTAATAAAGCAAAACCAAATTCTTTCATAAAGTGAGCAATAGAATGATCTACCACTTTAGGTTGGTCTGCTAAATAAGTCATAGTAATATCTTCTGGCAAATTACGTTTGATTTCTGCTAATTTTTTATCTACTTCTTTACCGAAATGAACAATATTATAACCATTTGCCATTTCCATAGAAATTAGAATAGATTTGGTCCCATTTGTTGTAATATAAGAATCTGGTTTATCGTATTCTCTTACGATTTTTGCCACATCCTTCAAACGCACTACATTGCCATCCAAATCTGCTTTAATCACTAAATCTCTTAAAGCTGCTTCTGATTGCTGCGAAGCAGCCACTCTCAATGGTTTATCTGCAATATCCCCTTCCAAAACACCCAAAGGATAAATAGATGTTTCTTTATGAATAGCTTGATAAATCATAGCAGATACTATACCATATTGCAATAATTTATCATTCTCTACATAAATATTAAGTTTTTCTGTTTGATTACCAACGCGTGTAATTTTTGCCAAACTATGGATTTCACGCAATCGCTCTTCGATTTCCTCTACATTCTTTTCTAAAGATTTATAACCACGTGCTTTAGATTCTACCGATAGCAAAACAGAAGAAGTACTACCAAAATCACTGTTCACTATAATGCCTAAAACATCTTTAGGCAGTTGTTGATTAAGGAGTAAAGTACCGTGCTTTAATTTATTCCAGAAGATTTTTGTGTCTTTATCGTCTACACGACCAGCCACTTCAACAAAAATATACATCATGCCATCTCTAGAATAAGAATAAGTTTTCTCTTTATTCACTTCATTAAAGCCGAAAATATATTCTTCTACTTTTTTAGTCAATTGTTCTTCTACTTTTTCGGCAGAAGCACCTGGATAAATTCCTATTACTACACCTTGACGAATAGTAAAGTTAGGAAATTCATTCCTTGGCATATCATATAGCGCATACAATCCCAATAAAGAGAAAATAATTGCTATAGCGAGTGGAAATGCTTTATAACGCATTGCCCATTCGATAAGTCCTAATTTTTTATCTTGTTCCATGCTATATTGAATCTCCTCTATTATTTATATTGGATTTTTGTATTATTAGTGATTTTGTGATAACCTGAAGTAATAATTAAATCATTAGATTGAATATCGCCTTGTACATAAGCTATATCTTCATAAGTATTCAACAAAGTAACTGGCTTCATAATAGCAATGCTATTTTGTTGGTCTACTACAAAAATATATTTATTATTATTGGCATCCAATTGAATCACATTAAGCGGAACAGCTATACCTTCAGTATTGGCTACAACTGCATTTGTTTTTTCAAAAGCAACATTACCACTCATACCTGGGCGCAATAAATTTTTAATATTTTGTAAGCGCAATTTTGCTATATAATTAGGCGTACCCATTGGTGCTACTATAGTAATTTCTTCTATACTAGCATTTTGGTTAGCCTCAGGATTATCAGGGAAAGTAATTTGTGCTTTATCACCTACTTTATAAGAATTTACCTCTGAAGCAGGTATACTTACATTCATTTGTAAATCTGTAATATTGATAATTTGAAATAAAGCAGCACCAGGACCGACCAACATGCCTTCTGTCAAACGATTATTCGTTACATAACCAGAAATATTAGCCGTAATAGTACCAAAATCTATATTATGTGTAGAAGCTTTAATAGCGGCTTGTACTTGTTCATAATTTGATTTTGCTTCCAAATATTTTATCTCTGCAATACTCCCTTTCTCATAAAGTGCTTTCATTTTATTATACACTTCTTCTGCCAAAGCCAATTGTGCTTCATAAGCTTTAATTTGGTCTTCATAAGGGTCTGTATCAATGAGCATTAATTTTTGTCCTTTGCTTACATATTGCCCCTCTTCCACATACAATTTTTTAATTTTTCCAGACACAGCACTCATTACTGCCGCTGCTGTTTTAGGGGCTACCAAACCTGTATATTTTGCCGTATAGACATTACTCACATCTTGCAAAGGAGATACCGTTACAGGTACAGCTGGACGCACAAAAGCCGCTTGCTCTACTCCTTCTGGCTTTTGACAAGCAGTATAAAATACTACTAATACAGTACTTAGGCAAAGTGCCTGAATGAAATTCTTTTTCATTTTAAATTAAAATTTTCAATAACTACAATTAGACAAATAATGTATTTTTGTCCAACCATAAAACGAAAAAAAACGAGCAATAATTACTCGTTATTTTTCACCATTATGGCGAACTATATATTTCTAACGCAAGCCCTTTGATAGAATACTTACCAACCAGCCTCTACGTTGTTGAATTTCATGGAATTTATTATTCAAGATAATTTCCTCTTCAAAATTTCTCATAACCGAAACCATTAAATCGGCAAGAAAGTTCAAATCTTCTTCAGAAATTGGCGTAATTTCTTTGTTTCTTATAGCTATACGCAATATTTTTGCCAATACATGCGCTTCCCTTTTATCTCTATCCACGTTAAAACGTCTAGAAAAATCTGGATGAACTTTAATATCTTCTACTATATTGGCATATTCTGTAAGCAATATATGCAAGGCATTAGCACGAGAATCATAATAAGCTTCCAAATTACTTTCTAAACTTACATTCATTTGTATGCGTGCCTCAGCCTCTTCTATCAAATTTAGAAAAGAACGAATGATAAAAGCCTGAAAAACTTCCTTTTTATTTTTAAAATGATTATATAAAGTGCTTCTACTTTTATTAGCCGCTTTGGCTATATCTTCCATAGAAACCTTGGTATAACCAAATTTCTTAAAAACCTCCTTACTAGCCTCTATGATTTCTACTTTAGTTAGGTCTTGTTCGTTGAGTAAATTCATAATTATAAGCGCAAATATAGAAATCTATATAAAATCTAAGTCCTAAAGTACTGTTAATTTTATTTTAAAATGTATTTTTTTTGAAAAGGGACTATGGCATTTTATTTTTTTATATTTTTCCTTTGGAAAAACTACCATAATCTAAATAATAACGACCCAAACCGCAAATAGTTGCAAATACTATCTTTCAAGCCTATTTAATTCATTTATATGATAACAGGAAAAGACCTTATACAATTAGGTTATGCGCCAGCACCATGGTTCAAAACTGCTTTAAACTATATAGCAACACATCAATTGCAAGGTAATGCTTTAATTCAATATTTAGAAAAAATATCTGCTCAAACCTCTTCTATTTTGCCTTATGAAAAAGCTATACCTTTTCATAAAAATATTCTTGCTCAAACAGCAGCAGAATTAGAAAATTTGAATAGTGTTGAAAATGCTATGCAATCTTTACTTACTACGCCTACTTTAGTGAATGCAGCTATTATGCCCGATGCTTGTCCTACTGGTAGATATCAAATCCCTGTAGGTGGTATAGCTGTAGCTAAAAATGCTATACATCCTGCTATGCATAGTGCAGATATTTGTTGTTCGGTTATGCTCACTAATTTTGGATATATTTCGCCAAAAGAGGTGTTGGATATGGCGCATAATTTTACGCATTTTGGTCCTACGCCTAGACCGAAACCTTTGATTTTGCCAACAAAACTAGAAAAAAAATTTAAAGAAAATATTTTTTTGAATGACAAATTAATTTTAGAAAAGGCAGTTGAGGATTTGGGTACTCAAGGCGATGGCAATCATTTTTTATTTGTAGGACGCTCCAAACAAACAGGCGAAACTATGTTAGTTACACATCATGGTAGTCGTGGTATAGGTGCATTACTCTATAAAAAAGGAATGCTTATTGCCGAAAAATTTAGAAAAAAAATTGCCCCTAAAGTATATGAAAAAAATGCTTGGATTCCTTACCATACAATAGAAGGACAAGCTTATTGGGAAGCTTTACAAATTACTAGAGCATGGACTAAATTAAATCATATGACTATACATGAAGGTGTATCTAACCTTTTAGGTGCAAAAATGTTAGATAATTATTGGAATGAACATAACTTTGTTTTTAAGGAAGGAGATTTATTTTATCATGCAAAAGGCGCTACTCCTTTGACTGATGAATTTGCACCTGATAATCCCTATGGTTTACGTTTAATTCCATTGAATATGGCAGCACCTATATTGATTGTAAAAGGAGAAAAAACAAATAACAATTTAGGTTTTGCACCACATGGCGCAGGTAGAAATATGAGCCGCAGCATACATCAAAAATTATATGCTCATCAAAGCAAAGAAGAAAGATTTGCTATAGAAACTAAAGGTTTAGATATACGATTTTATTCTAAAGAAATTGACATTTCAGAACTACCTAGTGCTTATAAAAATGCAGCAGCTGTAAAAGCTCAAATTAAACATTTTAATTTAGGCGAAATTGTAGATGAAATTATGCCTTATGGTTGTATTATGGCAGGACATTTTTCTTTCTCTAGAAAGAAAAAAAATAAAAAATAAAAAGGCGAAGCCTACCATACTCCCTTTTCAAAAAACAAAAAAAATAAACGCTATACTTACTTTTATTTTATAGTCAAAAAAAGCTTTTAAGGGGATTTTAAGTTAGGCTTTATTACTTTTGCAATAATGAGTAAGTATAAATAATAATATTTGGAAGCATATGATAAAGATTTTATTGATTGAAGATGACTATCAATTAAGCAAAAACATAGCCGAAGTTTTGCAAGCAGAAAATATACAAGTAGAAACTGTTTTTGATGGTAGTTTGGCAGAAAGATTATTGCAAAAAAACACTTATGATTGCATTATTATGGACATTAATTTGCCGAATAAAAATGGCTATCTTTTGTGTAAAGATTTTCGTACTTTCAATCAGCATACACCTGTGTTAATGCTTACTGCTTTTGGCGAATTAGAAGATAAGATTAAGGGCTTTGATTGTGGCGCAGATGACTATTTGACTAAGCCATTTTATATGAGAGAATTATTGCTTAGAATTCAAGCTTTAATTAAGCGTTCTAATCGCATCAATACAGCTACCAATCAGCAAGAACATATTTATATAGCTGATGATATTGTATTAGATGATTTGCAAAAAAAAGTAAGTCGCGCTGGGCAAGAAATTATACTTACGCCGAGAGAATATCAAATACTTTTTCAATTAATTAAGAATGCAGGAGAAATCATTTCTAAGCAAAAATTAATCAAAGAAATTTGGGGACAAGTTTTCGATAGTAATACAACAAATACTATTGAAGTTTATGTAAACTTTTTGCGCAATAAATTAGACAAACCCTTTCAAAAACAAAGCATTAAAACTAAAATTGGTTACGGTTATTATTTAGATATTACCAGCAATGAAAATTAAATCTCAAATACTTTTATATTTCTCTATTTCTGTTATTTCGCTTACTTGTATTTCTTCCATTTTAATTTATGTATTTTTTCATGAATATAGAGAAGAAGAATTTCAACAAAGACAAAATCAAAAAATCATTTATACTTTAGGTTTAATTTCTCAATATCAAGAATTATCGGAGAATCTCACAGCCTTGATGGATAAAAATACCATTCATGATTTCTATGATGAAAAAATGTTGATTTTCGACAATAAAAAGCAATTGATTTATAAAAGTATTGACGATTTATTAATTCCTAATTATAAAGAAATTCTCAATAGTTTATCGCCCGCCAATCAATGGATTGAGCAAGCAGATAGCAATAATTATGATATTGTAGGTGTATATATAGAACATGAAGACAGGCATTATTATGCTATTAGTAAAGCATATGATGATTCAGGACTTAGCAAGCTAATTTTTTTGCGCAATTTATTGATCATTATCACACTATTTATTACAGCAGTTGTTTTAATTATTACTTATTTTATTTCTTATAAAATTACCAAACCATTAGTTGATTTTGCTAGTGCTTTAAAAGTTTATGACTTGCAACAAAAGAGTTTGCCTTTACTCTATTTGAATAATACTTCTTATGAAGTAGATAATTTAGCCAATAAATTCAATGAGCTTATTTTAAGAATTAATAAGTCTATATCTTTTCAAAAATATGCTATACAACATATTTCTCATGAATTAAGAACACCATTATCTATTTTGCTTTTGCAATTGCAAAAAATTCAGACTATAGACAATGAACAAGAAAAAAAAGTAATACTAGAAAAGTTAGTATTGAAAACAAAATCTTTAGGGGATTTAATTTCTGTTTTATTGGAGTTATCCAAATTAGATGCTGGGCAACAATTACCTTTAAGTGCTGTACGTATAGACACTATTTTATTCGAATTATTAGAAGAGTTTTCTGCTATACAATCCAATTTTCATTTTAATTTAATTTTTACCACAGAATACTTCGAAGAAACACATTTAGAAGTAAAAGGACATGCTTTGCTCATACGCCAATGTTTTGCAAATCTTATGCACAATTGTATTATTCATAGTAAAGCAAATTATGCCACTATAGAAATAGATTGTGCTATATCTAATATTTTAGTATTAAAATTTATTAATACAGGAGATGCCATTCCTAAAAAAGAAAGGGAAAATTTATTTCAACATTTCTTTAGAGGAGAAAATAGTTTCAATAAAGCAGGTTTAGGATTAGGCTTAGTTTTATGTGAGAGAATTGTGCGTTTGCATCAAGGCAGTATATCTTATACACCTTTGGCAGAAGGACAAAATTGTTTTAATATTAAATTCCCTGTTTAAGTCAAATTTTAAGATTATTAAGCTGTTTTTAAGGTATAAGCTCCTTTATTTGCTAAAATTAAAATTTTAAGAAGCAAATGAGGAATGTATTTAGAAAGTATGCTTATGCCTTAGTTTTTTTGACTAGTAATGCTTTATTACAAGCACAAGATACTTTGGTATTACAGCCTATAGACTGCGAAAGAAGATTTATCCAAGAAAATAGAACTATTTTATTGGAGCAACTCAATATAGAAATTGCCAAAGCGCAAGAACAACAAAGCAAGCTATGGGAAAATCCGAATCTTTCCATCCAAGATATTAACTTTTGGGCAGGTAGAAGAAATGTAGAATTATTTGGTGATGGTTTACCTGCTTTATTTGGCAAAAAATTTGGCAAAAATCAACAATTTGCTATTGAAATAGAACAACTTATCTATACAGGTAAAAAGAGAAGAAAACGTATGCAAGTTGCTAATCTTGCTACTCAACAAACAGAAATCTCTACTTTATTAGTGATTAGAGATCTGAAGTTGGATTTTCGCTATCTATTAATTGATTTAATTCATCAACATAAAGCGCAGGAGATTTATAGCAATCAAATTAATAGTTTACAACAACTTATTAGCGCTTATGAAAATCAACAACTCAAAGGCAATGTAACTAAAGCTGAAGTAATGCGCCTCAAAGCACATGCTTTAGAACTCAATAAAATTATTCATAATTATAATCTTACTATTAAAGGAATTGAGCATCAAATCAAAACTTTAATCCATATTAGTAGCCAAACGCCTGTACGCATAGATTATAGTGCTATGAATTTAAACAATATTCTACAAACAGCACTCCCTGATTTAGCACAACTTATTGATACTGCTTTTAATTATCGCTCAGAATTTAAAGCAATGAGCTTACAGGAAGATTATTTTAAGGCTGTAGAAGATTATGAAAAAGCTCAAAGAATTCCTGATATAAAAATCAATGGTGTTTATGATAGAGGTAGCAACTTTATGCTCAATTTCATAGGCTTTGGTGTGAGTATGGATTTACCTATTTGGAATAGAAATCAAGGCAATATTGCTGCGGCTCAAATAGAACGCAAAAAAGCCTCTACTCAAGAACAACAAGTACGATTGCAAATTGAAAATGAAATTGCTAATGCTTATGAACAATTCATTGCTACTAAAAATTTTCTCAAAGATATTAATGTAGATTATGAAATAGAAATGGATAAACTCTTAGAGGCTTATACCAAAAATTTCTCTAATCGAAATATGTCTTTATTAGAGTATTTAGACTTTTTAGATACCTATATAGAAAATAAACTATTAGTACAAGAAACATTGAAAGATTTAGCGCAAAAAGCTGCTGACCTTAATCATGCTATTGGTAAAGATTTTATTTCATTCGAATAATTTGCTATTATGAAAAATATATATGCCTTTTCTATTAGGTTTTATACCTTAATATTCAGTACATTTTTTTTGACTGCTTGCAATAATACTACTGCACCAAACAGTGCAACAACAGAAAAAAAAACCATAGCCTCAGACTGCTTACAAGATAATTTTGTGCAAAAATTAGACTTTACTAAAGCTACTACACAAAATATTCAACAAAATATACTATTGAATGGTACAGTGCAAGCTAATCCTGATAAAGTAGTACATTTTGAAAGTATTGTTTTTGGTATTGTAACTAAAACTTTCTTCTCTCTTGGAGATAAAGTACAAAAAGGTCAAGTTTTAGCAGAATTAAGAAGTGCTGAGCTTTCAGACTTACAATCACAACTCAAAACACTAGAAGCACAATATAAAGTAGCTCAAGTAGCTTATGAAGCAACTGCTTCTATGTTTGAAGATGGTGTAGCCTCTCAAAAAGAATTAACTGAAAAAGAAAGTGCTTTAGATATTCTAAAAGCAGAACAAGAGAAAATCAAATCTAACTTACAATTATATTCTGCTAGTGCAGAAAAAGGTGTATTCCAAATTAAAGCCCCAAGCAGTGGTATTATTATTGATAAAAATATTGCTCCTGGTATGCAAATTGGTGATGCGTCAGAAGCCCTTTTTACTATAGCAGATTTGAGTGAAGTTTGGGTAATGGCTAATATTTATGCTAGTAATATTCGTCATATTGAAGAAAATATGCCTGTAGAAATCAAATCCCTTTCTTATCCTGACCAAATATTCAAAGGTAAAATTAATGCTATTGGACAGATTTTAGATGATGATGCTAAAGTTTTGAAAGCTAAGGTAGTTTTAAATAATGCAGATGGCAAACTCAAACCGGGTATGCTCATGGATATTAATGTACAAAGAATGCGTTCTACACAAGCTTTAGCTGTTCCAACAGAGGCCTTAATTTTTGATAATAATACTAATTATATTCTGGTTTATAAAGATGCTTGCAATATACGTTTAGAGTCCATTGAGCTTATAGCTCAAAATAATAATATCAGTTATTTTGCGGGTGATGTAAAAGAAGAGGAAAAAATTATTTCCAAAAATCAACTGCTTATTTACGAACAGGTCAAAAACTTTTAAGTAGCAGCAGATGAAAAAATTTATTCAAAGTATAGTTGGTTTCTCCCTTTCCAATAGCATTATTGTTTTTTTTCTTACCGCTTTATTATTGATAGTAGGTATTATTAGTTATCTCAATACACCTATTGAAGCTTTTCCTGATGTTACCAATACTAGAGCTAGAATTATTACTCAATGGCAAGGTAGAAGTGCCGAAGAGGTAGAAAAATTTGTGACTTTACCTATTATGAAAGAGGTTAACTCTATTCCTAAAAAGTCGCAAGTAAGGTCTATTTCCTTATTCGGTTTATCAGTAGTAACTGTTATTTTCGATGATGATGTTACCGATTTTTATGCACAGCAATACACTTCCAATAAACTTAATAATATTGATTTGCCAGATGGTGCTAATGCTAGTATAGAACCACCTTATGGTGCCACAGGCGAAATCTTCCGTTATGTAGTAAAAAGCAAAAGACCTATTAAGGAAATTACTGCTATACATGATTGGGTTATTGAAAGGGAGTTAGGTGCAACACCAGGCGTTGCTAGTATTATAAGTTTTGGTGGCGAGGAAAAAATCTACGAAATTAGAATTAATCCTACTGAATTAGCTAATTATAATCTCTCTCCTTTAGATGTTTACGAAGCAGTTTCTAAAACAAATATAAATGTAGGTGGCGATATTATAGAACGTGGCGATCAAGCCTATGTTGTACGTGGTGTTGGTCTTTTAGAAAGTGTAGCTGATATAGAAAATATTCTTATTGAAGTAAGAGGTACTACGCCTATTTTAGTCAAACATGTAGCTGAAGTAGTCATTGCTGCCAAGCCTCGTTTTGGTACTGTAGGCTTACAAGATGAAGAAGATTTAGTACAAGGTATAGTTATTATGCTACGTGGAGAAAATCCTAGCGAAGTAATTGACCGTGTAAAAACTAAAATTACAGAACTCAACGACCGTATCTTACCTAAAGATGTAAAAATAGAAGCTTTCGTAGACCGTACAGAATTAGTCAATGCTACTATTAGCACTGTAACAAAAAACCTTATTGAAGGTATTCTATTTGTTTCTATTGTTGTTTTCATTTTCCTTTTCAATTGGAAAACAACCCTTATTGTAGCATCTGTTATTCCTTTATCTTTCTTGTTTGCTATTACTATGTTACGCATTCAAGGATTACCTGCTAATCTTATTTCGTTAGGCGCTATAGATTTTGGTTTGCTTTTGGAAGGGACTTTGGTAATTGTTGAAACCGTCTTTGTTTCTATGGAACATAGAGCCAAAGAAATAGGCATGGAAAGATTCAACAAAAGTGCTAAAAGTGGTCTTATTAAGAAAAGTGCAGGTAGTGTAGCCAGCTATATTGTTTTTGCACAAATTATTCTCATTGTTGCGCTTATTCCTATTTTCTCTTTCCAAAAAGTAGAAGGTAAAATGTTCTCTCCTTTAGCCTTTACTTTAGGTTATGCGCTTTTAGGTTCTTTGATTTTGAGTATTACTTATGTACCCGCTATGTGCAAATTGCTCCTTACTAAAAACATTGTAGAAAAGGAAAATTTCATTTCTAAGTTTTTTACTGCAATGATGAGCAAATTATATAATCTAAGTAATAAATTCAAAATTACAACTTTAGCTATTTTCATTGGTATTGTAAGTGTTTGTGTGGTAGCTTTCCTTAATTATGGTACAGAATTTATTCCTAAAATGAATGAAGGTGCCTTATATGTGCGTGCTACACTACCCAACTCTATCAATATAGAAGAATCTAGTCGCTTAGCCAAAGAAATGAAAAAGGATTTGAGAAAATTTGAAGAAGTAAAATTTGTGCTCAATCAAGTAGGTAGACCCAATGATGGTACAGACCCTACAGGTTTTTTCAATATTGAATTTCATATCCAACTTCACCCAGAAAAAGAATGGAAACGCAAAATATCTAAAGATGATTTGATTGATGAAATGCGCTATACTTTACAAACTTATCCAGGTATTGTATTTGGCTTTTCTCAACCTATTCAAGATAATGTTGAAGAATATGTAGCTGGCGTAAAAAGCTCTTTAGTCGTTAAAATATTTGGCGACGATTTATTCGAATTAGAAGAATATGCCGACCAAGTAGCCCATATACTTAAAGATATAAAAGGCATTCAAGATTTGAATGTTTATAGAAATATAGGCTTGCCAGAATTAAGAATTCAATTGCATGATAGTAAATTAGCCCGCTATGCTGTAGACGTTACAGATGCGCAAGCCGTAGTAGAAATGGCAATTGGCGGACGTGCAGCCACCAAATTCTATGAAAATGAAAGAATGTTTGATGTGCGTTTGCGCTTTGCTAAAGATTATAGAGATGATCATATAAAAATTGGCTCTATTCTTATTCCTACTAAAGACGGCAAAAAAATACCTTTAAGAGAAATTGCTAGTATAAAATATATTACTGGTCCTACTTTCATTTATAGAGAAGGTAGTAGCCGATATATAGCTGTAGGGTTCTCCATAGAAGGACGTGATTTAGGGTCTACTATTACTGAAGCTAAAGAAAAAGTAGCTGAAAAAATTCAATTACCCGCTCAAAACAAAATGGAATGGGCTGGCGAATTTGAAAGTAAAGAACGTGCTACTAATCAATTAATGGTTATAGTACCTGCTGTTTTAGTATTAATTTTATTCCTTTTATATTTCAATTTTGGAACTTTAAAAGATACATTAATTGCAGCTAGTACTATTCCTTTTGCTTTCGTAGGTGGTTTCCTTTCTTTATGGATAACAGGTACCGTTTTTGGTATTTCTGCTGGCATTGGTTTTATTATTCTTTTTGGTGTAAATACTATTAATAGTATTATTCTCATTGCCGTAATGAAAGAAAATATGCAAACACAACGCTTATCTATGGCAATTACCAATGGCGTTACTAGTCGTATTCGTTCTATTGTAATGATTGCTTTAATGGGTTCTTTAGGACTTTTACCAGCAGCATTATCTACAGGCATGGGTTCTGAAATTCAAAAACCTTTAGCCATTATGATTGTAGGTGGTTTATTAATTTGTATGATTTTATCTTTTACTGTTTTACCTCAAATATTCTACTATGCTTATAAAGGTAAGGACAAAAAAAGAGCCAATCGTAAAAACAATACAGATTCTATTTTGAAAGCACCAATCATACATTAAAGTTTAAATTTTCTTGTTAGTAATTTTAATATAACAGAAAAGGGTTTTAAAGTACAATTTTCCGTGAGTCAGCATGTAGGGATACGCGCTGGCTCTTTTTTATATAAAAGTTAAAATACCATACTCCCTTTCCTAAAAAATATTTAAAACAGAAATTTTAGGATATAAATTTGATTTACAAGTGTTTAAGCTCTTATTATTAAGTCATTTTTTTTGAAAAAGGGAGTATTGCTTTATGAATAATTATTTAAAATCCTTATCTATATTAGCTATTATTTTTGCTAGTTTATTTTATCTTAGTGCTTGTGCCAAACAGCCTACTTACGATACTTTACAATCTTATGTAGAAGATAATACTATTATAGGGAACTATTATACGCAAGATTTTATCAAGCATGATGTAGACACTTTACGCTTAAATGTTTATGCCCCTAGACAACAGCCTAAATATTTAAATTTAAACTTCCAAGCTGACGGCAATATTTATATTGAAAATATAGATTTAAATATAGACAATGCTGAACATCTTACTGGCAAAATTATTTTACAAAGCGGGCGTTGGGAAAAGGTAAAAGACAATATTTATAAAATAAAATTTACAGGTATGTATTTTGCTGAAAGTAGCTTTATTATGGAAGCAGAATACGCATTTGTAGATCATAATGATTTGGAAAAAAGCCTAAAAATGATGCGCCCACTTCAAAATATAAATAAAGAAAACGATATTTTTTAATGCCATATACTTTAAAAATAGCAAAAGCGAAGTAAATAAAATCACTTCGCTTTTTTTATTTTAAAAAATACATAAATAATTAAAAATCAATTTTTTAGACACATTTTGCATAAAAAAAATGTATACTATAAAGATTAAGGATTTTTTTTATTATTATGAACTAAAACATATTCCCAACTATGGCCAAAAGTATTCCGCTAAAAATCCTCTATTGGGTTTTTCCTTTATTACTTGGTGGCCTGCTTTATTATTTAGCAGGCTTCAATTATAACAGATTTGCACAAATTTTGACTATACCTACAGTAGTAGGTTTATATGCTATTATGTTATTATTTAAGCGAGGCATATTCCGTAGAAATAGTACTCCACAAGCTTAAGAGTTTACTTAAAAAGTATCAAAAAGGCTAAGATTATAAAATCTTAGCCTTTTTTTGTGGCTTTTTTCATAAAAACAAAGTATTATTTGACTTATTCTTTTTAAATTGTCGTTAATTTCTTTGAATGATAGATAACCAATCACCTTTTATACTTATGATAAGAATATTAACTCTATTTACTATGCAGTATTTTCTATGTATTTATGCTTTACAAGCGCAAATCATAGTTCCTCAACATGCTAATGATGCTTATAGCAACTTTGTACAAGAGTTGGAAAATGAAAACTTCAATATAGATTTCACTGCTTTTCGTTTTTCTTATTTAGAAAGCCCACAATACCAAATTAGTAATGCTACTAGTCGTGCTAATAGAGATTTATTTGTAGATATTTTAGCAAAAATGGAAGCTGAAGATTTTACAAATGCTATTCCTCTATTAGAAAAGTATTTGTCTTTAGATTATACTTTTGCAGGTGCACATTATTTATTGCGCAATGCTTATGTAGGCTTGGAAAATGAAAAAATGGCGCAAAAGCATCATGAAATTTATATACAACTTACAGAAAGTTTAAAAGGAAGTGTGTCTGGGGCAAGTTGTAAAGAGGCTTATATGATTAATCATATTAAAGAGGCTTATTTCTTAATTGAGCATTTACATTATAAATTAATAGAAAAGCCTACAGCTAATACAGCAGAAAACTGTGAAATATTCCATGTACAGCCTAAAAATGAAAAAGATAAATATTTGCATTTTGATGTTTCTAAAATAAAAAAGTAGCTTAAACTTATTTTTTTATAAAAAAGTTACAAAATCTATATTTTATTTTAGTATACATATAAAAAATATAAATATAGTTTTTTATATTTACATAAGCAAAAGAAATATAACTTTGCCTTACAAGGTACTCACGAGAAAGACGAAATATAAATTCAATTTTAATTGTATTGAAAGTTGCACTAAGATAATATTGATGTATTGATAATTTTATCACATAAAAGACTCATATTTATATTTTCACCTACTCGAATCCCCTTTGTGTATTCTGTTTATAAATACTATTTTTAAATATTCTTAGGCAGACATTACTTTTTCTTTTATTAAGAAATGTCAATACTTAAAATTGAATAAATTATATTCTGCTTATAACTGAATCCTAGATTTTTTTCTAAGCAAAAAGCAAGTACAAGATTTATTTCTTGTGCTTGCTTTTTTTATTGTATAATATTACATTTGAAAAGAACTTAAATAAAAACAAATGCCATACTCCCTTTCCCAAAAAAAATAAATAAAAGATGAATTATCTCAAAAAAAGATTAAAAAGTTTTGGCTATGCTTTTGCTGGTATTATAGTAGCATGGCGTACACAAGCACATATGCGTTTGCATTTTTTAGCCGCCATTATAGTCATTGTCTTAGGGTTTTATTTTAATATAGAGGCTTGGGAATGGATAGCAATTTTAATTTGTATAGGCTTAGTTATTAGTTTAGAAATGATAAATTCTGCGCTTGAAAAATTATGCGACTTTATAAGTAGAGATAGACATGAATTTATAAAATATATTAAAGATGTAGCAGCAGGCGCAGTATTAGTAGCTTCAATTATTGCATTTTGGATTGGCATAATAATTTTTTGGGAAAGGGTATATTGCATTTTTTAAATTCAAATGCTTTGGCAGATTTTTCAATAAACTTTCCCTTTTTGAGACAAAAAAAGCTCTACAATCCTTGCGAATTATAGAGCCTCCCTTTTATAAAAAACTATCTAGGGTTTTTCTTGCCTATTTTATGATATTCTAAAACAGCTTCATTCAATTGAGGTAAAGTAACACCGTCCTTAACGCCTTTTAATCCTACGATTTGTGGATTAAGATCGATTTTATCTTCATACATTTTTTGTTTTACCATAGCCATAGCCTGCATCATAGATTGAATACTAGCTGCACTAATTTCGCTAGGCAAAGGAATAAGAGAAGTAATGCTAGGATCATGTAAACCTAATACTTCAATACTTAAAGAACCATATACTTTTTTCTCTTTCGCTGCAATAGAAATAGAGAATAAATCGCCTAAGTTGACATTCGCCGCCTTAGAAGAAATATTGGCAATAACACGGAAGCCCACGCCTACGCAAAGTTCGCCAATCATGTCGCTATCCTTTTTTAAATCTACGGTCGTAAATTTCACATAATCCATAGTAACAATATATTGTTTACCTTTTTCGGAAATACGTGTAGGAATAAACATTTTATTGCCATTTTTATCAAATTCGGCAACAGAAGTTAAAACAGTTTCGTTGGTCAGAAATTTTAATAATTCTTGCTTCGTTAGGGTTTTAACATATTTAAGAGAAATACCATTTTCAGCATCTGCCAACTCTACATCACCATAATACTCCATAGGATCTATGGGAATAATTTCGCTATATTTGGCAGTTGGATAAGTTGTATTCTGTGCTTGTAAAGCTGTAAAAGCTAAAGTCGATAAAAGCACAGTGGCGCAAAATAATTTTTTCAACATAGTCTTCAAGATAGTTTTCTCTTAATAATAAATGAATGGGTCTTTGCCCGAATTAAGCAATTAAAAATCCGCTATAAAATAATAATGCAAATTAAGACATTTCTATCATTACAAAAGGGACAAACAATAAGTGTTTGTCCCTTATCAACAAGCGTAACTTATTTCCCTTTACCATAAATCACTACACGCACTGTATGCAATAGAATTTTGATATCTAAACCAAGAGAAATATTTTCTATATAAAGAATATCGTATTTCAATCGTTCTACCATTTCATCTACATCTGAAGCATAGCCATATTTCACTTGCCCCCAAGAAGTAATACCTGGTTGTACTTTTTGTAAATGCCAAACATGCGGTGCTTTTTCTGCAATTTTTTGCAAATAATACAAACGCTCAGGTCTAGGTCCTACTAAAGACATATCCCCTTTCAAAACATTCCAAAATTGTGGCAATTCATCCAAACGATATTTACGCATAATTTTGCCCCAAGGCGTAATACGCGGATCATCATCTGAAGATAATTGTGGTCCCATTTCTTCTGCATTAGTATACATAGAACGGAACTTATAAATTTGAAAAGGTTTTCCTTTATACCCTACTCTTTCTTGACTATAAAAAATAGGTCCTGAAGAAGATAAACGCACTTTAAGCGCAATAAAAGCATATAAAGGCGAGAAAAGCAATAAGAATGAAAAACTAGACACAATGTCAATTGCCCTTTTCAAAAGTCTAAACCAAGTAGGAATCAATTGAGGATTAATTTCCATTAGTACAGTACCATATAAATGTTGAAATTTTACTTTACCCAACAAAATATCGTACATGCTCGGAATTACTTTAATTAGCAATTTAGAATTCTTACTTAAAATGCGTAAAATATCGTTAATAGCTTCATATTCATGCAACTCTAAAGCTAAAATTACTTCTTCAAAGTGCTCTTTCTCTAGCAAATCTTCTAGTGTAGTAATATTGCCAAAATTGATAAACTCTTGAGACTCTAAAGCTTGCAAATGATTAGGCGTTTGGCTATCAACACTTAAATATCCAGCCAAATTATAATAGCCACGCATTTCTTTATCTCTAGCTATATCTTTATATAGTTTGACTGCTTTTTCGCTATTACCTATAATTAAAGTATTGAAAGAAATTTTTCCGCTTTGTACTTTTCTAGCAGCTATAGTCAAAATCAACATTCTAGCCACAATTACTAAACCTGTATGAATAGCAAATAATGAACCTAAAGCTTGATAATAACTGCCATATCCCCTTTTATAAAAAGAAGCATCATCTATAATGAAAAGAAAAAACAAAATTAAACAACCTAAAATACTAGTAGCAAAAGTGCGTATAAATTCCGTTAGACGCGACATTCTATAAATATGATGATAACTATCTGCCAAAGCATATAAAATAATCCAACCTATAGGAATAAGCCCCACACCTAAAATAAAATTATCATCGCGTAAGAAAATACCAAAATCAACAGGAACTTCCTCTAAATTAACCTTTCTAAAATAAAAAAATAAACTCCATGCCAAAGCAGCACAAAGAAAATCCGAAAGAATATAAATGAATAAACTTTTATTGCGTTTCATTATTTAAGCGCCACTTTTTTTAGCTTTAGTATAACCCCAAGTTATTAATAATTGTAAAACACGCTCTACATGATTGCCCTGAATAATGATTTCATTATCCTTAGCCGAACCACCAACGCCACAACTGGCTTTTAATTTTTTACCTAAAGCTTGCAAATCCTCATCGCTACCTTCAAAACCTTTGATTAAAGTAACTTCTTTGCCACCTCTTTGTTTAGCATCTCTACTAACCCTTAAAATTTGCTTATCATTGGGCAAAGTTTCCACTTTATTTTCTTCTTCAAATTGGGCTTGCATTTTGGCTGCCATTTCAGGGTCTGTGGAGAAGAAAAAGGGAGTATTGCTTTTGGAATTTTTTTGTTTCATATGCTACCTCCTATTTGGTAAAATAAAAAGACTTGTCATAGCTTCAAAGAAAACTTAAGACAAGTCCAGTCAAAAGAAAATTGTATATATTTTTAGAAAGTATCGAAAGCTTTCATCATGGCTTTTTTCTGCGTATCAGTCAAACCATAACAACAAACATAACCATTATAATCAATCTGTTTGCCGAAACCACGAATATCTACACCGATTTGCATATCTAAAGGCAAATTATCTGCCACCAAACGCATCATAGGCATAGTACCACCAATACCTAAATAAGCAAATAAAGAAGCTTGCTCTTGTGTATTGCTATAAATTGCTTGCTGTGGTTTAAAAGTTTTAGGCATTTCGAAAGCAAATTTCACATTTTTACCCAAATAAGCACTATACATCATATTGGCTAATTTAGTCATGCATTCTAAAATATGAGTTTGCTTATCTTTTCCCTTTTCAATATTAGTCCATTGTCCTTCACCAGCATTAAATCTAAAGAAATAAGCATCACTAGTTTGTAAAAGACGTTTTTGCTGCAAATCAAAAAGCAAATATTCTCCTAACCCTTCTCTATCTGTATAACAAAGTTTTACAAGATTTTGCTCAGGAAAAGTTTCTAATATTTTACCTGTTTTTTCTGTTTTATCCCATACTTCACTATAAGCATCATAAAGCTCAATGCGTTGTTTAAACATTGGACTATCTATAGCTTGTTCTATGTAAATATGTAATTCATCACCGCGATTATTATTAATATCATCTACAGCATAGACATGATGATACTCGCTATTAATATTAGGAATTGCTTTCAAAATATATACGAAATATGTTTATTATTAAAAAGGAGGATTTTTTGAATAGGCAAAAATAACTAAATTATATTTTTATAGTCTAATGAAATGCAATTTTTCCCTACACTAAAGTAAAAAAATATTAAAATACTAGACCTTTATCTTATTTATAATTGGCAAGCTGCATTCTAGAAAATATAAAATAATGCCAAAGCATTGATTTTTTATTAGTATAATTTCTTTTATTTGCACTCTTACACTTTGTTTTACTATTTTTACGGGCTTATTTAAAATATTTATTGGACTGCATACACAAGTTCGAAGAATTATAGCGTTTATGTATTAAGTTTTCTAAAAAATGAAACACGCTCTAAATATTTTTTAAAAAAATCTGCTTTTATTGGTGTTAGCTATCTACATTTAGCATAAAGAGCACGTTCTAGTATCAACACTTATTTAAATATAAATTTATATAATAGTCTTGTATATATTATTACAATCATACAACATATATCTTTATATAT
>X137_Gaur__coassemble_129_pt1 | contig 21071 bp, 17 predicted proteins | sample X137_Gaur__metabat2_high_PE_006 | metagenome-assembled genome bin X137_Gaur | reverse complement strand
TTCTAATAAATATATTCTTATAAGTTTAAAACAATAAATAATATTATCCCCTCGTTTTAATAAAGATTAAGATTTTGAAGAGAAGGATTTTCACTTTCTCTTTCACGCTCTAAAATAATATTAGCTATGAAAGGGATTTTAATTATAATGGCTTTATTAAGCTATACTTTGTTGCAAGCGCAACCTATGCCTTTGGCAAACGAAAATAATCTTAATGATTTGGCAGATAAGACTTTTTCTTATGATATTATGCCTTTAGAATATGAATATATTAATCAAAGAGATGTAATGTGGGAGAAAAGAATTTGGAGAGAAATCCCTATTCAAACTCGCCTTAATCAACATTTTAGATATGCCAAAAGACCTTTAGCTCAAGTTATATTAGAAATGGTTACAAATGGCGAAATCATAGCTTATACTACAGCTGATGATGAATTCAAAAAGGAACTTTGTGTGGCTGATTTAAGGTCCCTGTTAAATACAAAAGAAACAGTAACTATTCTCGACCCAGAAACTTTTGAAGAAACAATTGTAGAGGTTGAAAATAAATTTGACTATGCACGTATTACACATTTTAAAATTAAAGAAACTTGGTATTTCGATTCAAAATATAGCAAATTAAATGTTCGTATTTTAGGTATTGCACCCATGCTCACAGAATATGATGATGCAGGAAATATACTTTTTGAAGCTCCATTATGTTGGTTATATTATCCTGATTTGCGCCAAAAATTAGTACAAGAAAAAGTATTTAATGCAGCGAATGATGCTAGTACTTTAACCTGGACTGATGTTTTTGATATGCGTTATTTTGAGTCAATTATTACTAAAGAAAGTAATGTTTTTGATCGTCGTATAAAAGATTATAAAGAAGGCATTGATGCACTGATTGAAGGACAAAAAATTCATGAAAGTATTCGTAATTTTGAATCTGATTTGTGGGAATACTAAAAAAAATTATTAGAAAATATATAAAGGCAAAGTACTTATTTCATTAAGTATTTTGCCTTTATTATTTTTATAAAATATTGAAAATCAAAAGTATATCATTACGTGTTTACGTATATCCGTAATTACTCTTTTACGTAAAAACGTAATTACGGATATAAAAATAGTGTATAACATTTTGTAAAAAATGGCATAAAAAAAGCGAAAAATTTAGTTCTAATTTTTTACTAAATTTTTCGCTTTAAGGAGAGATTATATAGGCATTTTATTTTTTTTCTGGCAAATGCGAACGTAAAATATTTTCTAATAAATCAGCTGCTGAAATACCTTTTTCTAAAGCTATACTTTTCAATTGAAAAATTAAATCTGGAGCCAACATAGTGGTAAATTTTTTTCTACCTTTTGTATTTTCTGATTCAGCAAAATTTTTGTCCGAGTTTTTAGTTTTCGGCATTATAGTTTCCATTTTACTAGCAATTTCTTCTGGTGTGAGTAAATTGCCCACTTTTGCTTTTAATTGAGACAAATCTCTTTTTATTTTATCAGACATTTTCTATTATCTTATGCAGCTCATTGAGCCATTTTTTGAAATTGATTAAATCCGTTTGCGATTTTTTAGGCTCTACTTGATAAAGACTTTCTATAGTATTTGCACTGCGAAAATTAGCATAAAAACCTAAAGTATTACTCATAAATCGCAAACCTGTTTCGCTTGCAATGTCACTAATCATTTCTTGCAAAAATTTATCTTCTTTGAGGCGCGACATATGCATATTTACAAAACCTAAAATTTGCAAAGGTCTTTTCTCTTTTTGTTTAATTTTAACAATATCAAAAAGATAATTCAAATAGCGTAAAGTGGCATCTAGCCCATAATTGCCTGCGGTAAAAGGCACAATTAACAAATCTGTATTTAAAATTGTTGGCGTAATTTCTTGCGATTCTAAAGGCAAATTAATATCCAATTTTCCTGCCAAATCGACAAAAATTAAGTCTTCTGTTTTATCTAAAATTTGTAATTGAGCTTGCAAATTTTGCGCCGTAGCTGCTAAAATTTGATAATTCGGAGCTTCTTTTTGAGCTTTCAAATCATATTCTCGAGCATCGAGCAAACTATGTTGTGGGTCTGCATCCAAAACCGTGATTTTATAAGAAAAGGGTGGCGCACTAAGTGCTGTAGCGGTCAATGCTGTAAGCGTGCTTTTACCAACGCCGCCTTTTTGGCTGCCAAAAACTATGATTTTCGCCATTGATGCAAAAATTTTCGTGAAAAGTGGAATTTTTTAAAATTTGATAAGGCAAAGATACAAAAAGACTTTTTCACTAAAGGCAAAAGCTTCTTTTCTTTTTTAGCGCAATTTTTTTCTTTTTTTCAATTATTAGTTTTTTGAGGAAGGGTGTATGGTTTTTGTTTATTTTTAAAGCTATTTACTACTTTTTAAATTTTAAAAGAAATTTTTTAAAGAATAATGCCTCTAAAACGCATTTAAATGCCTTTATTTTAAATTTTTATTCCTTTTTGGATAAAGTCTTTAGCTCAAAAAAAATAAGTGCTTAAAATCAATTTAAATGCGTTTTTAAGCACTTTACTTTTTTTCGTTACCATTTTCTACGTTTTTTTTCAGTTTTTCTCTTCTACACTTCAATTTTTTTCAATTTTTTAGTTTGCAAATCCATTTTTGGTTTTGAACAAAAAAATTTACCAAAAAATGCGACATTTTAATTTTGATACAACAATGATAAGGAACTACTTTAGATTTTGAACTGTTTGTTTCGCTTGCCAATCTTTTTTTTGAAGAAAAAAAATTGGCAAGCGTATAACGTATACTAGACGTATACTAGACTCTAGAACGCGCGCGAGGAAAAAATACCCTTATTGCGACAAAATTAGTAAGCTATTGCGACAAAATTAGTAAGGTTTTTTTAAAATTAGTTTGTCGTGTTTTTTTAGCACTTTTTTACCCGATTTTTTGATTTTTACTTGATTTTGAGGTTCAAAATTGCTTTTAAAATTCAAACAAATGCCATATTCCCTTTTTTGCAAAATTTGCTTTTTCAGAATTTTTAGTTTCTAGGCGACTTTTCAATTTCTAGATTCAGATTCCATTTTTACTTTTTTATAGGTATTTTTTACTTTTTTAAATGAGATAAGAAATTTTTTAAAAGAATAATGCCTCTAAAACGCATTTAAATGCCTTTATTTTAAATTTTTATTCCTTTTTGGATAAAGTCTTTAGCTCAAAAAAAATAAGTGCTTAAAATCAATTTAAATGCGTTTTTAAGCACTTTACTTTTTTTCGTTACCATTTTCTACGTTTTTTTTCAGTTTTTCTCTTCTACACTTCAATTTTTTTCAATTTTTTAGTTTGCAAATCCATTTTTGGTTTTGAACAAAAAAATTTACCAAAAAATGCGACATTTTAATTTTGATACAACAATGATAAGGAACTACTTTAGATTTTGAACTGTTTGTTTCGCTTGCCAATCTTTTTTTTGAAGAAAAAAAATTGGCAAGCGTATAACGTATACTAGACGTATACTAGACTCTAGAACGCGCGCGAGGAAAAAATACCCTTATTGCGACAAAATTAGTAAGCTATTGCGACAAAATTAGTAAGGTTTTTTTAAAATTAGTTTGTCGTGTTTTTTAGGCACTTTTTTTATTTTTTTAAGTGTATATTTTGCAGTTTTTGTGTATTTTTGTCCAAACAAAACCAGAAATACAAATTATGTCAATGAATTTACTTTTAAATCCTGATTTGAATAAAGTCCCAGACTTGCATTCATCGCATCTCATGGTAGTTAAAGATAATCGTCTTATGGAAGCTCGATTTTCTCTTAAACTTTGGGAAATGCGTATTTTTGAAAGGATGATTAGTTTGATTGACTATGGCGATAAAGAATTTCGTTTGTGTCGCTTGTATATTCGTGATTTATTAAATTTTTTCACGTGTACAGGACATAACAATTATGAAATGATTCGAGAAGCTGCTAACTCCCTAGCAGACAAGAAAATACAAGTGCGCTATAAAGATGAAAATGGCAAACCTCGTTGGGCAAAATTGAGTATATTCCCTACTGTAACTATGCCTGATGAAGCTATTCGACAAGGCGAACCTGCCTATATTGAATTAGCTTTTCATCAAGATTTAAAGCCTTATTTGTTAGATTTAAAGACGCGCTTTAAGGCCTATCCTATTGCCAATATTCAAGCATTACAAAGCATTTATTCTATACGTTTATTTATTTTGCTTAAGCAATATGAAGGCGCCAAAGAGCATACTTTTGATTTACCTTTTTTACGCTCTTTATTGGGTATAGAACAAAATGAATATACTAATTTTAACGATTTTAAACGTCGTGTTTTAATGCGTCCTCAAAAGGATTTAGAAAAACATTGCGACATTTGTTTTGATTTTCAGGAGATGATGGAAGGGCGAAAAGTCACTGCCATTACTTTCATGGTGCGTAAAAATAAAAATGTTAATCATGAGCAATTGAGCATACAAATGAGCCCAAAACAGCATTTGTCTTTTTTAGTCACTCAAAATTATAAACTGCTTTCTCCTGTATGGAATTTGGCGGCTCATTGGGGCATTTCTGAAAAGGTTTTCTTGCAAATTTTGCAAACTACGCCATTCAAACAAGTGCAATTATGCGTTGATTTTGTGTATCATATGTTGCATGAAGTGAAAGCCGATATCCAAAATATTCCTGCTTATTTTTATGCATTAATTAAATTGTCTATACCGACTTTAGAAGCCACTAAGCCCAAAGCTGCACGCCGTAGTACTAAGAAATTAGAAGGCTCAACTAAAGCAACTTTAGATATAAAAAAGACGAAAGCTGAATTAGAAAAACAATTGATTATTTTGAAAAGAGAATTGTTTTCTAGAGAAGATGAATTAATGGATAAATTTTATGAAGATTTGAGTGAGGATCAAAGAGAACGCTTCTTATTTGAAGTTCGTTTATTGCCTATGTCTCGTTTCGACCAAACTATGAGTAGTGAGGAAAATTTCCGTTATAATCGTGTTTTCCGTTTCAATACTAAGGGCTTATTAATGAAAGTTTATCCGCAAATTTTTAATCAAAATAATATAGAATTAAGACAAGAAATTGCACAATTACAAAAGCTATACAATAGTTTATAATTTTTTGGGAAAGGGAGTATGGTTTTTGTTTATTTTAAAGTGATGAAAGGGGATAGTATGGTAACATCTGTCCCCTTTTTTTTGCTAGAAAAAAAATAAATAATTTTTTTGTATAAATTACTGATAAACAATTTTTTATAAAAATCTATTGCGACAAAATTAGTAAGGTTTTTTTAAAAAAGTACTGACTTTTTAATTAAACAAATGCCATACTCCCTTTCACAAAAAAATAAATAAAAAAATTGCTTTTTTAATATAAAAATTTACTCATTTAGTATTTTATTAGCAACCTTAATAAGTTATTTTAACGCTTAAATTATGAAAAAACACTATATACTCTATACCATTTTTTTTAGTATATTTTCTACTACTACTTTGCTTTATGGTCAAATTGGAAAAGGCATAAAATATTTAAATAAAGCTCAGTATGAAAAGGCAGAACAAGCCTTTATAAATGATTTGGAAAAAGAAGATGAAAAAGTTATAGCGCATTATTATTTGGCAAAATTGTATATGATTAAAGATTTTGAAAGCGCTTATAATTTAACTAAAGCTTATGAGCATGTATATGAATCTGTAAATAAAGCACAAAACGCATCAGACAATGCTAAAAAGAAAATGAATGCTCAAAAAATCAGTATTATGAATATTCGAAAATTGAGAGATGATATAGTAAAAGTAAGTTTGAAAGAAGCTGAAACGAATAAAAATTTAGCTTTATATGATGAAATTTTAAGTCAATTTAAAGACTTGAATGTAGCTCAAAATGAAAGAGCGCATAAACAACGCAATAAATTAGCTTTCGATTTGGCAAAGGAAAAGAATACAGGCGATGCTTGGGAAAATTGCTGGAAAAAATATCACGAGAGTTTTAAAAAGTATGATGAAGCAATTTATAAAAGCGCAGATTTATATTTATTTGAAGCCTATATAAGACAATATTCTTGGAATGCTTATGCTGAATTTGCCGCAAAATATCCTGAAAATGTTTATGTTTTAGATAAAGATGCTGCTATAAAAATGCAATTGGCAGTAAGAAAAAATACTATAGAAGCTTATAAAGATATGTTAGTGGCATATCCTACTAGTCCATTTTCAACTATAGCAAAAGATAGTTTGGCAGCTCAAATTTTAGCCTCTGATGATATAGTACAATATGATTTTTTTGTACGTAAATACGGCGATTATTCAGGCATTAATAAAATTTGGCAAGGCTTATATAATTTATATTGTAGCGATAAAAATAATTGTAATACAATGTTTTATGAAAAATATTATCAAGCACCTAAAGGTTTAAAATAATAAAACGTAATTACGTAACTACGTTATTACGTAATGCCGTGATACAAGAAAGGGAGTATAACAACATGATTTGTTATACTCCCTTTTATTCATAAAAATAGTCTCTATTAATGATTATTGTACTACTGGTAATGCTTCCATATTTTGAGATACAATCATATACCACATAGAAACAAAAAGAAGAATAGCTACAATAAGTTTAACCAAGAACAAACTTGATGCTCCTGCTGGTTTAGATGAAGATGACATAATTAAATATTTTTTGGCCAAAAAATGAATTTTCAATATTCGCTTGCAAAATAAGTAATTTTACAGTGTAAATACCAAAACAAAAATCATTTTCTATAAAAAATAAAAAGAACTACCCTTGGGAGGTAGTTCTTTATATCTGACGTAGTAAAATATATGTGCATATTAAGTTTACTACTTTGATAATCTGTAAAATGTAGGTTTTAGGTTTGGGGTAATTTATATAAAACGGATAATGTCTGGGATAATTTTATTTCAATTATAAATTCATAAAACAGGGATTTTAGGGCTCTTTTCGAACTGCTTACTTTGGGCGTTATCCATTCAGCAATAATATTTAGATTGTTAATCAATCTGCGACTCTGTTCGAAAAGGAGAACCGCCTTTGTTTTTTGATATTACAAATATATATAATCAGAATATCAATATTCCCAATAATTTATGAAAAGCCTTGTTTTCTTCATGAATACCCCTGTTTTTTACATGAAGCTATTTTCTTATCCTAAATATTGATCTGCTTTTTCAAGTACAATTGCACAAATATCACCTGCTACGCCTATATATGTTTCTGGCGTAAGCGCAAAGATTTGTTTTTTGTATTTATCCTCAATACTTAAATTATCTACCAAATTTAAAAGCATTTCCATAGTAATTGCTTTGCCACGGGTATGTTCTTTTAAAAGGGAGTATGGATCGGCTACGCCGGCTAGTTTTAAAATAGTCTGTATAGGTTCTGCTAAAACTTCTGGAGATTGTTCTAAAATCTCTAAGCAAAGATTTTCATTAAGCTTAAGCTTGTTTAAGCCTTTCATGGTTTCATTAATGGCTAAATAAGCATGTCCAAGTGCTACACCTATATTACGTAATACTGTAGAATCAGATAAATCTCTTTGCATACGTGAGCGGCATAATTTATCAGACATCATAGCTAATAATGAATTAGAAATTGCAATATTCCCTTCACTATTTTCAAAATTAATTGGATTTACTTTGTGTGGCATAGTAGAAGAACCTACTTCTTTCTTTTGAGTTTCTTCCTGGAATAAACCATAAGAAATATACAACCAACAATCTGTATCTAAATCAGCAATAATATTATTGATTTGTCTAGAGAGATTAAAATAATTTGCAAAGTAATCATGTGGCTCAATTTGTGTAGTACAAATATTCATTTGTAAACCTAAATCCTCTATAAATTGCTGAGAAAATGCTATCCAATTAATTTGTGGTAAGGCTGCATACATAGCTGAAAAATTACCTACAGCACCATTGAGTTTGCCATAAAATTGAAAATCTTCTATAGCTTTTACATAAGGTAATAAACGATTAATAAAAACTGCTAATTCTTTCCCTGCTGTAGATGGAGATGCTTTTTGACCATGTGTTCTTGTAGGAAAAGGTTTATGTTGCCATAATTTTACTTTCTCTACTAAAGTTGATAAAAGCTTTTTTAATTGGGGTTTTTGGCATTGTTCAACATAATCTTTTAGCATTAAATTATAAGCTAAATTGTTTATATCTTCAGAAGTAAGGGCAAAGTGAAAAATATGTTCATTTTCAACTTTTGTTCTTATACGTAGAAACATTTCACAAGCTTTTACATCGTGTTTAGTTTCAGCTTCTATGGCTTTTATTGCTTCATAATCTGCTAAACTAAAATTAGCAATTATAGCTTCTAAAGCTTTGATTTCTTCTGCGCTTAATCCCTTTTCAAAAATATTCAATTGGTTTAGGGCTAAGCTATATTTTGCCTCTACAATACAACGTGCACGCATTAGTGCATATTCTGAAAAATATTCGCCGTGCTGAGGTAAACTCTTGGCATAACGGCCATCAAGTGGAGAAATAGAAAAATGCATAGAATAATAGTTACGTATATACGGATTTACGTAAATCCGTATATACGTAATAGTTTATAAGTGATTGAAAATAAATTGTTTATTAAATTTTTTTAGACTTAATCCAATGATTAAGTAATTTTTTCTTTTCTTCGGAAATAGAGAATTCTTCTCCATTTTCTAAAATAATACTGTCTTGTTTGCTAATTCTATGAATATGATGTAAATTAACAATATAGGAGCGATGTACCCTTAAAAAATCACCCATAGATTCTAAGCGTTCGAATTCTGCAATTCGTTTAGACACTAATATTTTTTGGTTAGAACTCAAAAAGAAATAAGTATAAGAGCCATCTGCTTTTAAATACATAATTTCTTTCATTTGTACCATAATTGTACCATCACCAGTAGTTAAAGCAATTTTTTGATTTTGATTACTAGTTGCTTGTAAATTGTCTTGTAAAGTTTGGATTTCTGTATTATAAGCTAATTGAGATTTATTAGGTTCTGTGGCTAAAGCTAAGCGTGCTTTTTCAATAGCTCTTTGTAAAGATTCTTTACGCGCTGGTTTTAAAATATAATCTACTGCAGATAATTCAAAGGCATTAATAGCATATTCATTATAAGCTGTAACAAAAATGACTTTGAATTTTAAAATATCTCTATTTAAAAAATGAAACAACTCTAAACCTGAATAGTTGGGCATTTCTACATCTAAAAAAACTAAATCAGGATTATATTTATTAATTAATCTAACGCCTTCAGGTACATCTCGAGCCTCGTCAAGAATATGCACATCTGGGAAATGGCTTTCAAGTAGTCCCCTTAGACTAATACGAGCATGCCATTCATCATCAATTATAAGGGTATTTAAAATCATAGGTGTTATTAAGGGTTTATTATTAATAAATTGTCTACAAGATAATTAATTTATATGGGTTTCTAGAAATAAAAAAACCCTAATAATTTAGATTTTTTTAAATTATTAGGGTTTATATTATGATAAATTAGGCATTTCAATTAATTTATTTGCCTTTTTTTTCTTTTTTCTTTTTTTCTTTTTTTGGCTTTTTTTCTTTAGGTTCCTCATCAATATCATCCTCTTTAGGTGATACTGTTACTACTGCAGTTTTTTCCTCAAGAGAAACATAAGATGGATCAAGATAATCTAAACGTTTGAAAAGGGTTCCACCATTATGACAATTTTTAAGAATTTTTTTATTCTCATCCAAAAACTCTATACACATAATATACCCCTCATCAAATACATCAAAAGAAGTATAAGAATATTTCGCTAAGCTACTAGAATCTTGTACCGGGCAATCTGTACCCATAGGAACAAACTTGTGATAGAAATCTTTTTCTTCATCAGCTGTAGCTAACATATCGCAAAATTCATCATGTACTAAACCTTCTTTAATATTAAAATTATCAAAAGCATTAGTACGTTGCCATGCATTAATATAAGGTACAGGATCTTTCAAATGATAAGTTTTGATTTGATAAGTATATCTATCCTTTTTAATATAATGTTGAATACGTTGTTCTATAGGTTGTGAAACTAATTTAGGCGAAAAATATTCAATATAAATCCAAAACTCTCCTGCTCTTTGTTTTTGAAAAATTGGAATTACAATAAATTGCGACTCTCTTTCTCCTGGTACATCTGCAATACTTTCTTTATTAGAAAAATGACCTAAATTTTGATGTAAGAAACGATCATGTTTATGTTCAATTTTTTTGAGGCTATCATTAGAAACTGTTTGTTGATAATAAACAGGTACTAAACTATTTATGTTGTTGGATTCTGAAGGTTGCGCTTGTACATTTAAGGCAAACAAACAAAGGAGATATCCGAAAATTATTCTCATAAGGTTTGGAAATTGAAGTAATAAAATTAGTATGCAATTACTTTTATTAAAATTATAACTAATAACGGTTATTTTTTGATATGTTATGTCATTTTTTACTAAAAGTAACATTTTAAAAAGATAATAGTTATGAAGTTTTCTATTAGAACTAAAAAAACTAATACAAAAATATAAAAATGTCTAGTAAAATTGTACTTTTACTATTTGAAATTACATTCATTTATACGATATTAGTATAGTAAGTTTAGTTTTTTAAAAGTTATCAAAAATCAAGATGGATATAACGTATAATCTCTCAGATGATGTGCTAGTAATGAATTTAACTGGTAAGTTAGACACAAGCACTGCCCCTAAAGTTGAAGCAGAAACTGTTAAACAAATTGAAAACCATAAAAAAATACTTTTTAACCTCGAAAATACAAGTTTTGTAAGTTCGGCTGGTTTACGTATTTTCTTGGCAACAGCTAAACGCTTAGCAGCTGTTGGTGGTAAATTAAGAATTTGTAATGCAAATGAAGTTGTATTAGAAATTTTAGAAATTTCTGGCTTTACAACTATTTTAGAAATTAAGTCTACAGCTGAAGAAGCTTTAGCAGGTTTCTAATTCATTATTCCTTTTTTTTAAGTTCAAAAAAGACAGATTCAAAATTATGAAAGAACTCAAAAATAGAGTGCCTTTACAAATATCTAATGGTGCAGTTATTGTACCAATTAGATATGAAGTAACACAAGACATGTTAAATCTCTTAAAAGAAGATTTACTAAATTTTGTGAGTATGCACGCAGCGCATTCTGTGGTGTTTGATCTTAAAGGAATAGAAATTTTAGACGCAGAAGATTTTGCAGATATTCAGAAAATATTGAAAATGATCAATATTATGGGACTTCGTGCTATAATATGTGGGCTTTCAGCTGGTGTAGTTGCCACTTTAGTGTCTCTAGATGTAGATGCAACAGGTATTTCAACGGCTTTAGATTTGAATAGTGCTTTAGCTATGATTGGTTAATTTCCCCCCCCCCTTATATATTTTCGTATGCACCCCCCTTTTATAGACCTGAAATATTAATGAATACACTTGCATTTAGACAAATAGTACAATCTGAAATGGATATACATGTAGCTATTCATAGAGCTACAGTAGCTATCAGACACTTACATGTTGATGAAGTTAAAACTGCAAAATTAAAAACTGTAATATCAGAACTAGGTTACAATATTGTAAAGTATGCTAAGACTGGTACAATCTCCTTGTATATTATCGAAGATGGTAAAAGAGGAATAAGGGTTGTGGCTAGTGATAAAGGTCCTGGTATTAAGGATATTTCGCAAGCCATGAAAGATAACTATAGCACTTCTGGTACTTTAGGTTTAGGTTTGCCGGGCGTACGTCGAATGGTCGATGACTTTTCTTTACATAGTGAAATTAATGTAGGTACTGATGTTAATATAATGTTCTATCTCTAATGATTATTACAGAAACATTTGAAGATAACTATTTTAAAGTCAGCTATGGCATAAGACCTTGCGTTGGCGAAATCGTGAGCGGTGATGATGTGGTATTATTGCGTCACGAAAGTTATATTCTTATAGGGATTATAGATGGTTTAGGGCATGGCAAGAAAGCTGCCGCTGTTGCTCAAGATCTCAAAAAATATATCCAACAACATCATTTTTTACCACTTGATGAATTACTTACTCAAGCGCATGAAGCTTTTAAAGGTACACAAGGTGCAGTAGTAACATTGGCCAAAATTACAAATAATGGTGATGCTGAATTTTGTGCTATTGGAAATGCTGAAACGAGAGTATTTTCTAGAAATAGAAATATAATTCTTTTACCTAAAGATGGTGCTATTGGGATTCGTTCTCGAAAGATTGAATCAACTCGCTGGGACTTGCAAAATAATGAATCTTTATTAATGTTTTCTGATGGTTTAAGTCGTCAAATTCTTAAGCCTACCTCTAATTGTAATTTCTTATATCCTTCTGGAGTAGATATTAATAGAGCCATTAATAATTATGGCAAGTCTTATGATGATGTTTCTCTAATTTACATACACAAGTTAATGCCCAATAACCATGATAGACACTCAGATAATTCATACGCTTAGTAGTTTAAGTGATATCTATAACTTTCGTATGAAAGTTTATGATGTTGCTTTTTCTATTACTGACGAAAAAATATATGCATCTAAATTATCAGGCGGGATTTCTGCTTATTTGCGTGCTGTTCTAACGGCTGGTATTGATTGTATTGTTGAAACAGAACTAACTGTAGAGCAAAAACAAACAACACTTGTTTTTAAAGTACCTTATTTAGATAAACAAGGTAACCGTTTAGAGGATTTCTTTGATCAAGTACAATTCATTACTAATGAAAATAAAGTAATAGTTTCTAAATTACTTCTACATGCAGGAAGAGTACCTATAATTGAAGAGTTATTAGAAACCCTCAATCAAAAAACGAATGAAGAATTACTTAAAGAAATTGAAGCAAAAAACCTTGCACTTCAAACTTCTTTAGAAAATTTAGCACGCACTAGTAAAGAAAAAAATAGAATGGAACAAGAATTGAATGTTGCTCAAAGCATTCAATTATCTATGCTGCCATTAGATTTTAATATCTTTGATAAACGTTTAGATGTAGATATTTTTGCCCATTTAACTCCTGCTAGAGAAGTAGGTGGTGACTTCTATGATTTCTTCTTCTTAGATGATAATCATTTTGGTATTGTCGTTGGGGATGTTTCTGGAAAAGGTGTTCCAGCAGCTTTAATGATGGCTGTTTGTAAAACACTTTTAAAATCTAGAGCTAGTACTGATAAATCTACTGCTAGTATTCTTACTCACGTCAATAATGAAATGGCTAAAGATAACAAGAACTTTATGTTTGTTACGGTATTTATGGCCATTCTCAATACCAATACAGGTGAAATGACTTATACCAATGCGGGTCATAATCCTACTTATATTAAACGTAGCAATGGTGAATTAGTAAAACTTAGTCAACTCCATGGTCCTGTAGTAGCAGCTATGGAAGCAATGAGCTATAAAGAATCTAAAGTTCAAATTAATAAAGGGGATATTGTCTTTGCTTATACTGATGGTGTGACAGAGTCACATAATAATAAAGGCGAACTCTTTGGAGATGATAGATTAAGTGATTTCTTGAAAATGCATAAGTTCGAAAGTTCTAAAAATATTATTGAAAATTTAGTACAAGAAATTCACAATTTTGAAGCAGGCTGTGAGCAATTTGATGATATCACAATGCTTTGCTTAGAATATTGTAATGAACTCTCAAGTATGGAAGTACAAAAGAAAGTTATTAAAATAAGCAATACTATAGATGCTGTACAAACTGCATTAAGCGAGTTTGAAATATTCGCTGAAGAATGTGAAGTATCTATGCCTATTGCAATGAAAGTAAATATTGTATTAGATGAACTTTTATCTAATATTGTTAAGTATGGTTTTGCAGATGAACTAGAGCATTTTATCCAAGTGACTTTAGAATTCCATGGCAGAAAACTTATGATTACTTTCGAAGATGATGGTATTCCTTTCAATCCATTCCAAAAAACTCCACCTGATCTTTCTCTTCCTATTGAGGAACGTGAAATTGGAGGCTTAGGTATTCACTTAGTACGTAAGTTAATGGATGAGTTTAGTTACAAGCGCGATGTGAATCGTAATATCGTTTCTATGGTAAAATACGAGGCTTAATTTTTATATTAAGCAGATTAAAATAAAGAGTAGATTAGTGTCTATATTTATTTAAAATAATAAATATAGACTAGTCTACTTTACCTACTAATCAGTCTATTTTTATTAGAAATATATTTTATTTATCAATTTAATCTAAACACATTTTCAAACTTTTTTTAAAGTTTAGAAATTTATTATCCTCCTTATATGTCTCCAGATTTAGACTATAGGCATACACTACGAGACGATATTATGGCAGCCTTTAGTATGGCGCTAGTAACTATACCATTATCCTTAGGTATGGCTTTAGCTGCTGATGCGCCTATTATGTCTGCAATATGGTCTTCTATTATTGGAGGGGTTGTGGCAACGCCTCTCAGAAGTAGTCACTTGTCTGTAAATGGTGCTGCAACAGGACTTATTGTTACAGTTTATGCGGGCATTCATACTTTTGGACAAGGAGATTTATTACTTGGTTTTCAAACAGTATTAGCCGCTACCATTTGTGCTGGTATAATAATTATTTTAGCAGGATTATTGAAGCTAGGTAAATTAGCTGATACATTTCCTACAGCCGTAGTTCAAGGTTTATTAGCCGCTATTGGTTTAATGATTTTGGGTAGACAATTTCACTTAATGTTAGGTGCTCCTGTAGAAGGGGATACGGCTTTTCAAGTTTTGATGAATATGCCTTCAAGCATCTTTCAACTCAATCCTATTATTGCATTAATAGGTGTAGTGAGTTTGTTTATTCTTATATATCATCAAAAAATATTCCCTAAAGTATTGCAATTGATTCCAGCAACTTTGTGGGTACTTATTTTTGCAATTATTGCTGTACCTGGTTTTAATCTTTTAACAGATTATGAGTATAGCATTTTTGGTTCTTCATTTAATATTCTTAAAGAAGAACATTCTGTTACACTGCCTTCTAATATTTGGAATTTATCTTTAGTAAATCCTAATTTCGACCATTTATTATCTATTGAATTTGCTATTCTTACCCTTTCTATAGCTATGCTAATATTTATAGAAACTTTAATGAGTGGTAAAATATCAGATAGTATAGATCCTCAAAAAAGACATACTAATCTTAATAGGGAATTGATGGCAGTAGGTGCAACCAATATTGTAGCAGGATTTTTCTCTGCTATGCCAATTATTTCAGCTATTCCTTTGTATAGTGGAGCCAAAACAAAAATGGCAAACTTTTATCATGGTATTATTCTGTTATTATTAATTGGTATTTTTAGTCTCTTTAGTGTAGCATTACCTGTAGCAAGTTTAGCAGCCTTATTAGTATATACAGGCTATAAATTTGCTGAACCTAAAATTATAAAAGATACTTACAGAAAAGGAGATGATCAACTTTTAGTATTTCTTGCAACTTTGCTAACAGCCATTAATTTTGGTTTATTAGTAAGTTTAGTGGTAGGTTTAGTAGTAGCTTTATTAATCTATCAGGCTAAATCAAATATAGACCCTGTGAAATTTCTTACAGCGCTATTTACAGCAGATGTATCTATTAAAAGAAGAGAAAAATCAGGAGAATTATCCATACGCTCTTATGGTGTCCTCACCTTCCTAAATATTTTAAGTTTAAAATCTATTTTAAAAGATGCCGCACACGAATCCCATATTATTTTGGATTTATCGCATACACGTTTAGTAGATTTTACAGTATTACAATATTTAGGAGAAGAAGCTGAAATATTAGATATTCCTAATACACAATTTGATATTATTGGTTTAGATACTCATGCTACAGCAGCAAGACATCCTTATGCCATGCGTGTTTTACCAGAGGATCAAAAACCAGTGCTATCCAAACGTCAACAAGCCTTAAAAGCTTTAACTGAAAAGTATGAGGGAGAATTTTTCCCAGAAATACGTTGGGATGTTAATCAATTAAGAGAATTTAGATTTTTCAAAAGTCGTAAAATTGATTATAAACTCAATACTTCAAAAGGTTTATATGGTATGTTCTTCGAATGGGAAAGTTGTGATATAGCTTTTGCTGAAGGCAATCTCTTTGCGGGTAATTATGAAAAACATACTAGTATTATCCAATTAGATTTACCATTCAATGCGCCTATATTTATTTTAGAAAGGGAAAATATTATTGATAAATTAACCTTGAATCAAGATATTGATTTTAAAGAATATACTTCTTTTTCTGATAAGTTTTTATTGCAAGGAGTCAATTATGAAAGTTTACAAGAATTCTTTTCTGAAGAACTTATTAATTTCTTAGAAAAGAATGAAGGTTATCATATAGAATCAAGTGGTACACGTTTGCTTGTATTTAAACAATTAAGCTTTGCCAATGCTTCTGATATGGAACAAATGCATACATTCTGTGCAGAACTTTCTAAAGTCTTAGTTGGGTTCTTGAAAAAACAAGCCCTCAGTCTAAAATTATAATATTCAACTGCTACAGTGCAAATATTTGCGTTGTAGCAGTTTTTATTTTATCCTGTTTTGATAATGATTCTATTAGAGGAATAAATATCTTTACTGTTGTACCTATAGATACATTATCTCTAAAAGTATCTTTTACTTCCATATGTAAAGGTGTATTAGGTCTATTTTGATTAATCAATTGAATGCGCTGTGAAATAGCTTGTGTGGCAAAGGAATTATGTTTTTGTTTATTTTCCCTTTTCTTATTAATTTCATTTGAAGCCAATCTTCCTATACCATTATCACTAACAATAATTATGAGATAAGGTAAATTATTATGCACAGACTTTTGAAAAATAATTTCCAAAACCTTAGTCCCTTTTTTATGCATTAAACCGTGCTTAATAGCATTTTCAACTATAGGCTGAATAACTAAAGTGGGTATTAGTGTATTTTGTAAATCTAATTTTTCATCTATTTTAAATTCTACAATAAACTCATCTTGCTTATCAAATCGAATTTTTTCCAAACTAGTGTATAATTCTAAAGTATTTATTTCCTCTTCCAAAGAAATAAAATCTTTACCTGATATATCTAAAATAATACGCATAAGTTGAGAAAAATTTCCTAATACTTGTATAGCATCATCCTTTCTATTAATATAAATTAAGGCTTGTATAGAACTTAAAACATTATATAAGAAATGAGGATTCATACGTGCTCGTAAAGCACTTAATTCATGCGAAATTAATTTCTCTCGCATAGTTTGTTTTTGAGTAAAAAAGTATAAATATCGTCTAACTATATAAAATACTAACCCTATTATAAAAACTAATAAAATAATTACTAAAAGTATATAAAACCAAGCTTGTTCCCAAAAATTAGGTAAAACAACTATATATAATTCGGGTACTGGTCTTTTATCAAATAAAGGAGAATTATGATGTATGCGCAAAGATAAAGTATATGCTCCTGCATGCAAATTAGGAAAAGTTAATACAGATTGATTTTCCTCTAGCTGATGCCAAAGTGTATCCATCCCTAGAATTCTATATTCATAGGATAAATCTTTATCACTAAAGTAAGCAACAATATCAAAAGAAATATTTAAATCTTTAGGTGAAGGATCTAATATTAATGTATCTGTTAATGGTAATATTTCTCCTCTCAATTTAATTTGATGTAAAAAAACTTTTGGTATACTTTGTCTATCGAAATAATTCTTATTAATTTTTAATAGTCCTTTAGTAGAAGTTAACCAAATATGGTCTTTTTGAACAACCATATCCGTAATAAAAATATTTCTTAAAGCATATTGATAATTTAAATTAGCAGCAGGAATATCTAGCTGTTTTAAGTCTAATTTTGCTAAACCCTTAAATGTTAGAATCCATAAATTATCATTATCCAAAACAACTCTTTTACAATTATTACTAGGCAAATTATTTGCTATAGTATAAGTACCAAGTATAGATTTAGTTTTTTTATCAAGTGCCATGACTCCTGAAGCGAATGTACCTATCCATAAAGTATCATTACGTTCTATTAGTGAAGTGGCAAAAATAGAATTTTGATTATATAAAATAGTATCTGCTTTTCCCTGGTTTTTAAGGTCAAAAATTACTAAATTATCTATAAAACCTACTGCTAATATTTGATTGTTTTTATCATAACTTATACAACGCACTCTATTCTCTCTCAAGGTTTTAGCATCTGTATAATTAGATTGATTACTTATACTATCATTCATTAAAAAACTTTGTTTTTGACCAAAATCCTTATGAATAATATGTGCACCATTCCAAGCGCCTACAATTAAATGATTATCATCTAAATGCTTGGCTACTTTACTCAAATTTAGCTTATTTCTAAGCACAGAATCCCCTATATTATGATAACCTTGCGTATGATAAATACGTGATTTTAAACTATCATAATATACAAATTGAATTTCATCTTGAAAGGGAGTATGGTATTTGTTTACTAATTGACATTTATGATCAATATGCAAAATAGTTCCTCTATTTGTTCCTATAATAACATTACTATCATTTAAGCTATTGAGGGTAATAAAATTAGCATTATATGGTAAAGATGAATGAAAAGTAATTTCTAAACTCGGTATATAAATAAGTCCATTTCCTATAGTAGAAATCCAATAACCTCCATCATAAGAACGCATTACTTTAGAACAATAAATATTTTGAGGAAGAATTAATTGCAATACTCCCTTTTCCAAATCATAAGTATATAAACCAGCCGTAGTTACACACCATACAAAACGCTCATCTAATTGAAAAGCACGAATAATTTTACTAGTAGCAGGATTAGCTACTGTAAATAAATTTTGAAGAGTATCCTCTACCCCATTCCAAGTATAAACACTAAAAGAATCTTGGCGAAAAGGCACATAAAAAACATTATGCCCATAAGTATTTTCTACTATTGAAAATTTGCCTTCTAAATGCGAAAGTATAGGATTATTAATATATAATTCTCTTTCTTCTCCAGCTTTATTATAAGCTAAAAAATTAGTCTTCGTCTTAACTATAATATTACCTTGATTATCAACTATATAATCCCAGATTTTTCTTTCCTTATTACGGTTTTCTTTATTCGCTAAAAATAAAGTTTTATAATCAATATGATAGCGATAAATATCTAAATTATCATTTACATAAATAAATGAATCACGATAATAAACTCTATTAATGGATAGATTTTTTTTTAGACCTATAGCATTACTTACTATAGCAAAAGAATCTTTTTCATGTACATATATATCATTAGAAAATGAACGCCCCCACAAACGATTATGATAATCTACATGCAAATCTGTAAAAGTACTAGCATGTGTTTTGGCTACTGCAATTTCCTTAAAACTAATGCCATTATACTTATACATACCATAATCTGTAGATAAGTATAAATATCCTGAAGTATCTAAAGCTATATCATATACAATATTGGTAGGTAACCCATCTTGAATTTCATATGATTTATAAAAAGTTTGTTGCGCTTTAATTCCGTGGATACCAACCCAAATTAAAAAGCTTAATATTAAAATTCTATTCAACATAAAATAGATTACAATTTCTATATGGGGGCTCCTAATAATAAAAAAACGCTCAATGTATAAAAACATTGGGCGTTTTGGCTAAATTATAAAAAATATATATATTTTAATAATTTATCTTTATTAAACTGAAAAACATAAATCTTTTACTAACTTTTCTGGCAATTGTGGCAATTTATGTCTAGGAATTAAATAAGTTGCTAAGCGTGCAAAATCTTTAAATATTTGATGACTTTCCATAGCCCCTTTCAAATAACCTGCTCCTGAAGAACCACCTGTACCAGAACGCATACCTATCATTCTACTCACCATAATATAATGACGATAACGCCAAGTACTCATTAATTCATCTATTTGCAATAGCTTTTGTATTATTGCAAATGGAGTTTGTAATAAAGGATATTCTCTATACAAATTAATAAATAAAGTAGCTCTACAAGCAACTGGAGATAAACGCATATCTCTATCCCCTTCCCCCATAAAAATAGCTTTAAAATCATTTATAGAAATGCGTGCACTTTCTGCATTTGTCAAGCCTTCACTATAAATATTTTGGAAAATATGCCAAAAACTTTCTTCATTTTTACCCCAATAAATATCTTCAGTAAAAGGCATACGAGACAACCAAGCATCTACTACTTCAAATAAAGATTCTTCTTTTTCTTTTTCCTGAATTTGCTCTAAATGTTCTTGACGCAATTGCTGCGTATAATAAGCACAAGCATGACGATGCTCCATGCGTAAGCCTAATTTAGCTTCTAAATTTCTAAATTGATAACTCTGAAAACCTGATGCTGGTGTCAATAAATCACGGAAATCTAAGAAATCCATAGGCGTCATTGTTTCCAAAATACGCACTTGGTCTACCAATAATTTCCATATTTCTACCATTCTATTCAAACGATGCGCTACCAAATGTAAATCAGGTGCATTATCATCTACAGTTGGGCTGCCCAAAATTTTTACTACCGAATTTAATTCATAGTCTAATTGTTTGAACCACAACTCATAAGCTTGATGTATAATTATAAATAATAATTCGTCATGAGCTTCTATACCACGTGCTTCACTTTCTGGGAATTGAGCGTTTAATATTTTATCCAACCCTAGATAATCGCCGTAATATTGCTCTTTTTGGGTATATGTATTTTTCATGCTAGGCTTAAAATTTTTGAATAAGCAAAGATAGAAAATACTTCATATTTTTTTAATAATTGACTAGTCCTATAAACGACGAAAGGAAAGAATCTCTATTATGAAATTCTTTCCTTCCTAAATATTCACTCAAAAACCAAAATGAACCTATTTTCTTACAAAAACTTTTCTTCTATTATCCTAAAATAACAAGAGAAAAAAGCTCCTTTGGATTGGGAATATACTTTTATAAACATGTAAGTTGGATAGAAAGTTTAAAAACATGCTATTTTTTTTTATTTTTTTTTGAGAAAGGGAGTATGGCATTTGTTTTTTTATTAAGTCATGTACTAGAATAAAATTCAATATAATATAAGTATTATATAG
>X137_Gaur__coassemble_128_pt1 | contig 21175 bp, 16 predicted proteins | sample X137_Gaur__metabat2_high_PE_006 | metagenome-assembled genome bin X137_Gaur | reverse complement strand
AACCTATTTTAATACATTATAGTATGTTGAAAAATTTACTAAAAAAAGGGCTCTTTACATTAGCAACTGCTTCTCTTTTATCTACAACATTAAGCGCTCAAACAATTTATTGGGGTGCTGGTCATACAGATGCAACAATTGATTCAATTGGTTCTTTCACTGGTATGAATGCTAGTGCTAATAATCTTGGTTGGACTTTAAATGGCAATGCTACACATGCATCAGCTACATGGTCTTATACAACAACAGGTATTTCTGCTGGCACAGTAACTAGTGGTTGGATTACAACAGGTTGGACTAGCCCTATGGAATCTTCAAGTGTATCTACAGGTGCAGTTATGTTTGATGGCGATGCTATTGGTGTTGCAATTAACTCTACAACTATTGCTACAGGTGCACATTTAATTTCTCCTGCTATTGATTTATCTGATGCAGCTGGTCAATATATCACATTACAGTTTTTTACAAATTTCTTGGAATTCAATACTGATTCTTTCTATGTTGATTTAAGTTTGAATGGCGGCACTAGCTATGACTATCAATTCAACATTAATGATTATTCTACTGTAAAAGATGTACGTGCTAACTATAATGGCATGGTACGCATTCCTATGGTAACAGCTTTACCATCTGATGCATCTTTATTAACTGATTGCCGTCTTCGTTTCCGTTATAAAGGTATTTTATACTTCTATGCATTAGACGAGGTAAGCATTATTGCAACACCAGATAAAGAAGTGGCTATTGCACGTCCTACAGAAGGTACAACTTTAGGAAATTCTTACTCTACTTTCATTGTAAGTAATAATTTCTTTATGCCTCTTTCTCAAGTAAATGCTACAGATTCAGCGCAATTTGGTTATGGTGTAAAGGTTGTTGATAATGGTACATTAGGTGTTACTGCTAATGATGGTTTATACTTAGATATTAATATTGAATTAAATAATGCTGGTACTTGGACAACTGCACATAGCGAGCGTGTAAGCATTACTCAAGATTTAACAGAAGATGATTTAGTATTAGGTACATTAGCAAACAATTGGGTACCAACTCAAGTTGGCGAATACCGTGTAACTTATACTTTAGGTTTTGAAAATGCTACGGATGCATTTGAAGATAATAATTCTCATTCTCACATTTTTAATATTACAGAAAACTATTTCTCTAAAGTTCCTACTTATACTTCTGGTGTACGAACTGGTTTCCCAGCTGCTACGCAATCTATATTCCCTGCAGCTAGTGGTTCAAATAAAATTGCAGCTTTCGAATATGGTTCTATGTACTTCTTCCCTAGTAACAATACAAATACACAATACAAAATAGATTCTATTGCTTATACAGCAAGATATATGAGTAGTGCTTCTATGGGAACTAACTATAATAATAAAGTTACTATTGCCGTTAAAAAATTCCAAGATGCTGACCAAGATGGTCGTATCAATAGAGCACATAGCGCAGGCGAATTAGCAATACAAGGTCTTATTATAGATAGTATTTTAGCAGTACCAAGTGCAACAGGTCAACAAGAATTTGCACAAATGGCTACTAATGTTTTAGATGTTTATACTGAAGAACAATTAATATTAGAAGCTGATGAATTCTACTGGGTAGGCTTCGTTTTAGAAAATGCAAGTGGTTTAACGGATGCTTCTGGCAAATATCTTACTTACTCTCCAGGTGGTTACAACTTCCAAACAGCAAGAAATGTAAACTATGGTCTTAACGTTGCTACAAACATTGCAGTACCTACACCAATCCGCGTAAGAGAAATTGCAGCAAATGGTAGTGAAGTAAGCGATGAGTGGAATACTATTGGTTTTGGACCAGATGTAGTACCAAGTATTGGTCTTTATATATCTGAAAATACAGTATCTGTAAAAGATATTGCAGCTATCAATCAATTCAATATTTTCCCTAATCCTACTGCTGATGTATTGAATGTAACATTAGGTCTTGAAGAAGCTACAAAAGCTCAAATCATTATGACTGATGTAACTGGTCGTGTAGTACGCTTACAAGTATTAGAGCAAGTACAAAACGAAACAGTTGATTTCAATGTAGCAGATTTAAGTGCAGGGGTATATTTTATTTCTGTTAAAACTAATAAAGGTGTATCTACACAACGTTTTGTAAAAAAATAATTAGAAGTTAAATTCTAATTTTACTATAAAAAATTAACGCCAAAGAGCTTTATGCTTTTTGGCGTTTTTTTATTTAGATAATTTATTAATTCTATCTTGAATTTCTGTAATATCTTCTCCTATTTCCCCATAGATAGCTTTTACCTTTACTAAATCCTCTATAGCTGCTTTATTTTTGCCTAATTTCTCTAAAATATTGCCACGGAATAAATGTGTATATAAATTAGAATTGAGACTTACTGCACGATTAGCCCATTTCAAAGCCTGCTGATATGGGAATTTATCGTCACTATAAAAACGATATAAACCTAGACTAACAATTTCTTCCCAAGAGGCATATTGACTAAAATATTTATCAGATTGTTTATAGATTTCTTTGCTCGTAACTTCCTGATTAGCATAAAACAAAAAAGGGACTTTAGCATCTACATATTTTTTATCTTTAAAGAGAGGATAAAAATCTTTTGCAAAAGCTTTAAAATTCTTTTCTGTTAATATTCCTGCGCCTTGTGCTGCGCTTAAACTTTGCGCTAAAACTTCATTTGTATATGCCTCTATTTTTTCTCTACCTAAAGTTTTTTCATAAGCAGTTCTATTGCTTATAAAATTTTGCATTAAAGGGGATTTTGCATCAAATACAATTTGTATAAATAAAGCTAGATTAGTTTCTTCTAATTGTTCGGCTGTACTTAAAGTTTTCCAATAGATTTCCATTAAAGGCAATATATTATCTTCTATCCCTATAGCTAAGGACAAATATTTTTTCAAAAAACCTTTGTCCCTTTCCCCTAAATCAAATTGCTTTTTTAAGGTAAAATATTGATGCTCTGGCAATAAACTATTTTTAGTCAATGTCATAAATTCATCCAATTCTGGCGCACCAATAAATTGATGTACTAATTCGGATTGAGCATTAAAGAATAGTAGTGTAGGATAACCTTTAATTTTAAATAATTCTGACAATTTAGGTCCTTCTCCTGCTTCTGCATCTAATTTATAATTCACATAATTAGCATTCATGAACTCGCCTACAGCAGCATTAGTAAATATAGTTTTAGACATATATTTGCAAGGACCACACCATTCTGCATAAACATCCATAAAAATGGGTTTTTCTATAGCTTGCGCTTTAGCTTTTATACTAGCCCAATCGCCAGTTTCAAATATTATGCCTTGCGCTTGTACTTGCCATAAGCTCACTGCACTCAAAAAAATGGCAGATAGTATTTTATTCATAAAAAAATAATATAAGTATTTTCAAGAAAATTTTAATGTATACAAAGATAATCTTTAGCTTATAAGCTTGTACATGCTTTCGTCTATAAAAAAGTCCTTTAAATCGAAAACGCCAAGCAGTATTATAGCACTACTTGACGTTAAATAATTAATATAGTATTATTATTGTATTTCTTCAATCAATTCAGAAATCTTTACCGTGCTTTGTCCTGCTGCTTCAAACAAAATTTTTGCTTGTTTGGCATCTTTCAAAGCTGCTTCTTTTTTACCTAAATCACTTAAAATATAAGCACGTAAAGCTAAACTATTACCATTAGGCGACAACTCTACTGCACGATTTGCCCATTTCAATGCTTGTTTCAATAAAGCTTTATTTTCGCCATCATAAGACATAGAAACTGTTCTAATAATTTCGTTAGCATTGGCATATTTACTCAAATAAGTATTAAAATTCTTATAAGTTTCTTTGCTTATAGCTTCATCATTTTTAGCATATAAATAAGGGACTTTGGCATTGACATATTTTTTGTCATCAAACATAAAATAATAATCTTTAGCAAAGCTTTTAAAGTTCTTTTTACTCAATATACCTTTAGCTATAGCCATCTCTATATCTGCTGCTAAAACCATATTAGCATATTGACTAATACGTCCTTTACCCAAAGCCTTTTCATAAGCATTTTTATTTGCTTTAAAATCTTTGAAATGTGGAGATTGAATAGTAAAAACTGAGCTAATAAAAATCTCCATATTATCTTTGTCTAACTTTTCTGTAGCATTCAAATTTTGCCAATAAATATCAAATACAGCTGATAATAAATCAGTTTCATAAGTATTTTTGAGTACATGAATATATTTAGCTACAAAAGCATTATCTCTTTGTCCTGCATCAAATTTAGCTTTCAGTGTATACAATTGATTTTCTGGTAAAAGGGTATTTTCTACCAACTCTAAAAATTCTTTAACATCTGCTGCACCTACGTATTTGTGTATAATATTACCTTGTGCATCAAAAAAGAATAAAGTAGGATAAGCCATCAAATTATAGGTGGAAGCAAAATTAATGCCTTCTCCTTTCTCGCCATCCAATTTATAATTAATATAGTGTTTATTCATAAAATCAGCTACAGCTGCATCTTTGAACACTGTATTTGTCATATATTTGCAAGGACCACACCATTCTGCATAAACATCTACAAAAATAGGTTTATTTTCTTGCTGTGCTAACTGTTTTACTTCATTCCAAGTTAAAGTTTGGAACAATATTTGCTGTGCATATACAGTAGAAAGTATTGAGGTCAGCAAAAACATTGCTGTAAAAATAAGCTTTGTCATATAAAGATAAGATTGGCTATAAAAATAGGCTTTTGCCGTTTGAAATATAAAAAAAGCTAATCGCTACTAAGTATGCACTTAAATTTGGTTAAAACTATTAATTTTTAATCTTTATTGGCATTTTAGCGGGCTAATACAAGAAACCAAAATTAGTATTAAATTGTTTTATTCTCTAACTAGACTTTAAAATATAAGTTTAATTTCTTTCTCCGATTTTTTTATTTAAAATATATAGCTCCATGCCTAAGAAGAATTTTAATCATCAACTTGCTACAACTTCATCTTTCCCTACGTGGAGAACCTTTGTAAAATCAGGTGCGATTTTTGCTACTGTTTCAAGTCTTTTATTATTTACCACTAGTTGCGGTAGCAATACGCAAGAAATGGAAGAAGTACAAGAAACAGTTATGGTAGAAAAACCTACTCAAGGCATTATTACTAAAGCCAAAGAAGTCTCTCCTGGCAAATTCTTAGTAGAAGACGAAGAAATTACGCCTAATCCTGAAGATTCTCATGCTTTAATTACTTATTTGGATGGTACTCAAAAAAAGCTTACTGCCAATGAAGTAAAAGCTATGCTTTCTCCGCAAGATACAATGGCTATGCATGATACTATACATCATATAGCTGAAACTCCAGCTGCTACTACAGATTCTAATAATACGGGCGGACAAACAGTAAAACAACAAGGTAACACTACTATAGTAACTGATGCTAATGGCAACCAAACAGTAGTAGTAAATAACACTCAACCAGCTTATCATTCTGGATATAATTCAGGTTTGCATACTTTAGGTTATGTTTTAATGGGTAGTGCTTTAGGTTATTATATGGGTAAAAGTTTAATGACGCCACCTAATCCTAATATCTATCGCAATCCAACGCCTTATACTACAGCTGCAAGAGGCGCTTATGGTACTAATGCTACTGCGGGTAGAACTTACTCTTCTTTGCGCTCTACAGCTAAAGCCACTCCTGTAACACGCACTTCTTATAGAGCAGTAAGCGGCGGCAAAAGTGGTTTTGGTAGCAAAGGAAGCACAGCTACTAGCTCTTCTTCTTCAGGTAGAAGTAGCGGATTCAGTGGTTAATCCTTAAGGATAAGTATACAAAATATAGCGCACCTTTTTTATTTTAAAAGGTGTGCATTTTTTATCTTTTTAATATACAAAAAATAGAGATAAAACCCTTAAGTCTTATCTCTACTATATTTTGCTTGCAAATCAAAAATAATCTTTTCTTGTTTGAGGTTCAGCCATAAAAAATATTACTAATAATATATACTAATTTTTAGTAATTTTTCTATATCCAAATCCAAAATGAGCTTTATTTTCAATTTGTATCAAGCGATTGTATTAGTATAAACCCAAAGTATTACTTGTAAGTTTCTTTTATTTCATTTTTTTTAAAAAGGGAGTTCGGTGCGCTAAAGCGCATTCAATATATAAGCGCTTCACTAAACACATAAAAATATAAATGCGAAGCACCATAGTCCCTTTCCCAAAAAATAAATAAAACTCTAATACCTATATTTATCACTTTTCCATAAAATAACCTTATGCAAAAAAAATCTACAAATCAGCCATATTTAACTGATAAAAAATTCCCCACTTGGAGAACATTAGCCAAAAACGGACAAATATTTACTAAAGTTACTTTATTATTATTATTGGCTACAGCCTGCAATAGCGAAGAAAAAACTAGTGATTTACTAGCCTTTAATACTAGTCATTTGCCGCAATTTTTTGATGAAGATGAATTAGATGAATATTATCCTTCGCCTATTCCGAATATGATAGAAATTCCTACTCAAGGCGTTGTCACTAAAATTAAAGAAGTAAATCCTTATGAATTTGCAGTTATAGAAGAAGATGTAATTGGAGTTCCAGAAGAAAGTACAGTAGAAGTAATTTATATGAATGGAACAGTAAAAACTTATACTCTAGAACAAGCTAAAGAATTGGTAAAAGATAGTATAAAAACTATAGAATATGTCATTAAGCCTTATTATAATCCTATTGATACCAATGATATTATGATTAGATTTCCTGAGACCTATAATACTTCAAAACATAGTTTAACTTATGTAATTTTAGGTAGTGCTTTTGCTTATCAATTGGGTAAACCTTTATATATAGCACAAAATCCAAATGTTTATGAAAAACCGCATATTCATACTTCTACAAGTGGCGTTTATCCTCGTTTGGCAGATAATAAAAGAATTTTATATACGCTAAGAGGAACTATGAATGTAGTACCTATACCTGAAAAAGACCAAACAGGCAAATCTTTTTACAGTAGATTGATGGAAGATAATAATGCTAAAGAAACTATAGCAAGCAATCAGGATACTATATTTTATTATTATGAAAACTCTAATTCTACTCTATATTTAAGCTCTTCGTATTATAATCCTTATTATAGACATTATGTAATTACAGACTTTTATAATACAGGCAGTAAAAAATCTTATATAAGTAATACTCAACGTGGCAATAATAATAATTTTACACGCTCTGCTATAGCTTCTAGCCGTCCTATTATAACTAAACCTACTTTCGATAGAAGTTATGATGGAGGTATTAATACTTATCATAATACTAGTTCTACTACTAGTAATTATAATGATAATAATCGCAATTATTATTCTTCGTCTAGTGGTTATAATAGCAGTAGGAGTAATTATAGCAACAAAAGCAGTAGTAACTATAGCAATAATAGCAGCTATTATTCAAGTAGCAGTAATACTAGTAGTAGCAGAACAAATTATTCTAGCGTTTCAGGTGGTTCATCTGGGCATTTTGGTGGCAAATCAGGCGGTTATAGTAGCTAAAATATAAATTTGTGAAAAAACAAAAGCCATATCCCCTTTCCCAAAAAAAATATAGATTATCCAATGTACTATTTCTTCAAAACTTAAATACCTTTTTAACTTGAAAAATAATAATATTATATTACTTATATGCTATGGTATAGCTTTAATAGCTTTGAGTATGTTTTCTTATAGAACTTGGCAAAATAGATTTGAAGTAAAAAAGTATATAGTTTTAACAAACAATAAAACATACATTAATAATAGTCATTTGAATATACCAGACATAAATGATTACGATAATTGGATATCACAAAAAATAACATACGATATTAACTATAATGTAGAAAAAAAAGCTATTCCTAGTATTAATGTAAAAACTATTATTCATGAAATTTTGCCCAATATATTCCAAGTACAAGAAGAATATATTAGTGATGATATAGAAGGTGGCTATGCTATTATACAGTATTTAGATGGCAAAAGAGATGAATTATCTTATATTAATGTAAATGATTTATCTAATACTTATTTAATGGCTTTGGCTGCTTCTGATATGCAACCACAATATGAATGTTTAAATTGTATTACAAAGGGCACATTACATAGATTCCAACCTACTTATAACCATAAAATACATACTTTACCTTATGTACTTATAGGGAGTTCATTTGGTTATTATATAGGTAAACCTTTAGAAGTATTGCCCAATCCTAATGTATATAAATATCCATATTTTAATACGCCTAATTCAGGTTTATTAAAAAAGCATCCGAATAATAATAGTCTATATGAAATATTAGTATCTACTGCTATATATAGAGATAGAACTAGTTCAGATTTGCCTTTCGGTTATACTTCTAATTTACCTACAATAGCGAACTATAATATAGCAAAAGCTTTAGATAATTCACATTTACATTATTTAAGTAGCATAGAAATTTCGCCTTTATTAAAAAGTAATTATTCTAATTTATATAAAGGTAATTATCTATATTTTTTTGCTGATAATACAAGATGGGCTATTCCTTACTATTTATTATTCATGCTTAATGGTATAGCTATATTTTTATATGCTAAAAGAATAAGAAAAGCTTTCAAAGAAGAGAAAAAGGTGCCTATATTCAGTAATAGTAAAACTAAAGCAGCTATTCCTAAAAAATTACAACAAGGTATACCTCAACAATTTATTATTAATAGTCAAGTAAGGTCGCAATATAGAACTAGCCACTATATTATAGAAGAAGGTGGGAAAGGATATTTTAGTTCAAATAAAAAGAAACCCTAAAACCATATCCCCTTTCCACCAAAAAAAAATAAATATAATTATCTATAAAAAACTTGCTTTAGTAGAATTTAATACTGTAATTTTAAAAATATATAGTTTTAAATTTTAGTTATTTAGGAAAAAAGACTTAATTTGTGCTATGCCTTTCTAATAAGAAGGTATAGCATTTTTTATTTCTTGACATATTTTAAAGTACACATGAGTATTATAACAGAACAGTCAGAAAAGTTCCTTCACAAATACCTCAATAATGCCTCTCCAACAGGCTTCGAGGCTGAAGGTCAAAAAATTTGGTTAGATTATATTAAGCCTTATATTGACGAATATCATGTAGATAATTATGGTACTGTCTATGGTGTTATTAATCCAGAAGCAAAGTATAAAGTTGTAATCGAAGCGCATGCAGATGAAATTGCATGGTTCGTAAGTTATATTACTCCAGATGGCTATTTGAAAGTAGTACGTAATGGTGGTTCAGACCATGTCATAGCACCATCTAAACGTGTAAACATTCATGGCGAAAAAGGTATAGTACGTGGTGTATTTGGTTGGCCAGCTATTCACTTGCGCCAAGGCGACGATGCAAAACTTTCTCCAACTACTGAAAATATTTTCATTGATATTGGTGCTGAAAGCAAAGAAGAAGTTTTGGCTATGGGCGTAAATATTGGCTCATTAGTAGTTTATCCCGACGAATTAGAAAAAATGAATGATCGTTATTATTGCGGTCGTGCTTTAGATAATCGTGTAGGAGGTTTCTGTATTGCAGAAGTAGCGCGCCTTTTGAAAGAAAACAATATTAAATTGCCTTATGCCTTATATATTGTGAATGCAGTTCAAGAGGAAGTTGGTTTGCGTGGTGCTGAAATGATTGCCGATACCATTAAACCCAATGTAGCTATTGTTACAGACGTTTGTCATGATTTATATACGCCATTGACTAAAAAAGAAATTTATGGCGACATTAAATCTGGTCGTGGTCCTAAACTTTGCTATGCGCCTGCTGTGCACAATAATTTGCTCAAATTAGCTATAGATACGGCTAAAGAAAAAGGTATTCCTTATCAATTGAATGCCCTTTCTCGTTTCACGGGTACAGATACAGATGCCTTTGCTTATTCTAATGGCGGTGTGCCTTCAATGTTGATTTCTTTACCATTGAAATACATGCATACTACAGTAGAAATGGCAGCAATTTCAGACATTGAGAATGTAATTCGCTTAATGTACGAAACTTTACAAAAAATCGAAAATAATCACGATTTTAGATATTTCAAATAGGCTATATTTTTAGCTTAAGTGAAGCATAAGGATTAGGGCGAGTGTCCACTTCGTGTCCATCGGGCTATCCGTTACAGCACCCACACAGTTTTAAAAAACTGTTGTGGGTGCTTTCACTTTTATCCCTCTCGCAAAACTCCCTTTCCAAAAAAATAAAATTACTGTATTTTTGCCTTTATGTGGACTAAAATTTTTAAAGCCTTTATAGAAGGACATTATTGTATAGCCAGTGCAGCTATGGGCACCTTTTGGCAAACTTATTTTTTGTTATACCCAACAACAATAAAACCCACTAGTACAACAATGGCACTAAGTGGGCTTATATTTTTTATGACATTAGGCATATATAATCTACATAGCATAGTAGGCATTAGATTTTTAAAAAAAATTCCTAAAAATTTTTCGCCTCGTTTTGCTTTTATAGAAAATTATCCTGCTTTTTTCTATTCCAATTTAATTTTGAGTAGTCTTGGCAGTATTTTTTGCCTTTTTTTTATTCCTTACTATAAGTTTTATACACTTGTGCCAGCTTTGATATTAGGCATAATGTATACTTTTCCCATTTTGGGAAATTGGCGTTTAAGAGATTTATCTTTCCTTAAAGTCTTCTTAGTAGGTTTTGTTTGGGCATGGATTACGGTCTATTTTCCTTTAGTAAACCAAATAGAAGATTATTATAAATTTTGCATTCCTTTTATAGAAAGATTCCTTTTTATATTTGCTATTACTTTACCCTTTGATATTAGAGATATAGCCATAGACCAATTAGAAAAAGTAAATACTATAACCCATTCATTAGGTAAACATTATACCATTTTTATCTCTTGTTTTTTATTAGCAATTTGGTCAATAAGTGCTAGTCTATATTATGATAATATCATATTATTACTAGGTGGTATTATCATTGCTTTTTTAGTATTTCGGCTTTTATATATTCCTATAAAAGAAAATTATTTTAGTATTATTTTAGATGGTAGTATTTTAGTTTTGGCAATAATTATTGTTCTTCTTGCTTACTACTCAATAATCTATAAATAGTTGATTTACCTATATCTAATTTCTTGGCAACTAATTGCACATCATTATTATACTTCTCCAAATATTGAAAAATAATACGATTGGTAAATTCTCTTAAAGAAATATTATCATCGCCATCCATAGTTGCCATCAAATTAGGCGAATGCGTTGTAAATTCTAAATCTTCAGCCTTAATAATATTATTATTGCAAAGTACACAAGCCAATTCCATAATTGCTTTCAATTCGCGCACATTACCAGGATAAGAATAAGATAATAGTTTATTTTTCGCCTCTCTACTAATTTGTACATTAGGCATATTATTGCGTTTAGTATATTCTTCTGCAAAAGCTTGTGCCAAAAGAATAATATCATTACCACGCTCTCGCAATGGCGGCAATTTAATATTCAAACCCAAAAGACGATAATATAAATCTTGTCGAAAATTACCTTTTTGAACCTCTTCAGCTAAGTTTTTGTGCGTAGCTACAATAATCCTAGCATCAAAAGCAACTGGTTTATTGCCCCCTACTCTAGTAATTTCTCTTTCTTGTAAAGCACGCAACAATTTAGATTGTAAAGAAAGGTCTAATTCTGCAATTTCATCTAAAAAAAGTGTGCCTTTATCAGCCAATTCGAATTTGCCTATTTTACGTGTAACAGCTCCAGTAAATGCGCCTTTTTCATGCCCAAATAATTCACTTTCAATAATATCTTTAGGAATAGCAGCCATATTAATAGCTACAAAATTACCTTTCTTACGCTCAGAATTATAATGAATAGTTTGTGCTGCAACTTCTTTACCTGTACCTGTTTCGCCAGTAATACCTACTGTAATATTACTATTAGCAGCCTTCATTAAAAGGGGAAAAACTTGTTGCATAGCAGGACTTTCGCCCTTTACACGATTACCAAATTGGTGTTTATCGTGCAAAGCAGTACGTAAAGTCTCTACTTCATTTTCTAAATGTTGATTGCGAAGCAAATTCCCAATAGTATTGAGAAAACGCTCTTTCATCTCTTCATTTTTAATAATATAATCATAAGCACCAGCTTTCAATAACTCTACTGCTGTGCCAACATCTTGTTGCCCAGAAATAACTACAATCCCTATAGATTTATTAAACTGTTTGATACGTTTGAGTACTTCTACTCCAGTCATATCTGGCAAACTATAGTCCAAAGAAATTACACTAGGATTCAAATGCAGATTATCTATACATTCCTTACCACTTGTAAACCAATAAACCTCATAGTCTGGATTCAATTCCGCTACATATTTGAGTAGACGACCATAAGTTTTATCATCCTCAACTATAAATAATCGTGTTTGTTCTGTTTTATGTTCCATAATGCAATGATTAGTACAAATTTTCTGCCAATTAACTCCCAAAACTAGAATAAAATTCCCATTTTGGTACAATATTATACATATTTAAATTCGTAAACACTAGTATTTACTACACTTTTAAATTCTGGCATTATTTTGGCATATAGTCTAAGTATCTAATATAGAGCAACAATATAATAGCTGTGATAGCAACTATAAGCTCGGTAAATTATTAGAGGTTACGAAAATGTAGGTTTCATAGGGGTTGCGATACAGACCCTGTATTGTGTTTGTATCGCTTTTTATTCGAAATTAAATACTTAGCTTTATATACCAAATATAAGGCGGTTCAAAATAAACTCGCTGAGAAGCGATATACTGCGAAATTAAAAAATGTAGGTTTCATAGGGGTTGTGGTACAGACCCGAAATGTCTGTACCACTTTTTTTAAAACACCTATAAATAACAAAATTACGATAATCAGCAATGATTTCAAAGATATATAGAGTATTTTTAAAAAGAAAAACTCTAACAATAATACAAATAGTTTAACTATTTGTTCTCGCTGAGAAGCGACACACTGTAAAATGTAGGTTTCATAGGGGTTGCGGTGCGGACATTTTGTCTGCACCGCATTTTTTTATGCTTAAATTTAAGCCTAAAAAGAAAAAAAATTAAATGCGAAGCACCATACTCCCTTTCTCAAAAAAAAATAAACTATTGATTTTGAGCAATTTGTCTTAAATCCTTATCTATTATAGCTACTTGTTTAGCCAAAGAATTTTGGTCTATATTTTCAATAAGAAAGTCTGCTAATTTATCTTTTTCAGCTTGTGGCATTTGTTTATGGATGCGTGCCAAAATTGCTTCTTTCGTACTATTATCACGTGCCATAACTCTTTCAATACGAGCAGATAAAGGTGCAGTAACTACTATAGTTTTATCGACATGCTTATCTAAACCACTTTCAAATAATATTGCCGATTCTTTTATTGTATAAGGTATATTTTGTTTTGCCAAATTTTCATGCCATTGTAAATAATCCTCTTCTACCAATGGATGCACAATGCTATTGAGTATTTTGAGTTTCATTTCGTTATTGAAAACGATTTGAGCCAAAAAGGGGCGATTTAAAATGCCATTTTCAGTATAAACTTCTTCGCCAAATTCTTTTTGAAGTGCTGCTTTTATACGTTTATCTTCATTCATTAATATTTTGGCACGGTCATCAGAATAATAAATAGGAATATTTAATTTTTCAAAGTATTTACAAACAGTAGTTTTACCTGTACCTATGCCGCCTGTAATGCCCACTTTAAGGGTTTTAGAAGGATTTATATGCATAATTTAAGACAATTGGAATTTTATAGAAAAAGAATTATTTTTTTTAGATATTTTTGAGCAGATTAAAAGCAAAAGTTGGCATTAAACGTTAGTATAAAGTGCCTTGGTGCAAGATAAAAATTAATATTTTTTTCATTTTACAAAAAAAACATGAGAACAGAGAAAAAAACAGCATTATTTGATCCTGTTTATTGGGCAATAGGCACCTTAATTTTGGGTTTGTTTTTTATGATTATGGGCTATTTTGCCTTTCCAAAGGACAAAAATTTCGCTTGGATGATTTCTAGTGCATTCTTATTATTATTCTCGATTTTTACCAACATATTTAATATTCCAGCTGAAGATTATGCCACTATAGTTAGAAAAGGCATAGTCGCTTTTGCTGGTTTAGTATTGAGTTTCAAATATTTAGCAGAATTCTTTTCAGGACAAGCCATTAGAGATGTTCCTTCGTATAGAACCATTTATTTTATTATTATATTAGGCTATCTTTCTATATTAACGCTTTGTGTTTTTGTGCGTTTTATCTTACAAAAGATAAAAGAAAGAGATAAAAAAGAACATGGCGTATAATTTTCCAATTTTGGGAATTTTATATTAAAAACTTTTAATACTTTAGTTGGTCTAAGCTTTAGTAAAGTCTTACTTTAGTTTAATTTTAAAATATTTTATAGATTCCAGCTCTTTTCAAGCTAAAATTATACATTTATCCCTTTATGTTGAAAAAAATTTCTTTTTTCTTGTTGTCTTGTTGTCTAAGTGTTGCACTTTTGGCACAACAACAAGAATATGCCCCTAGTCCAGAAAAAAATGAAGATTATACTTATTATGGTACTATAAAAAGTGTAAGACTATATCCTTCAGATTCAGAAACAGATTATCCTATTATAGGTTTGAATAGCGGGGCGCAATTGGTTTTAGAATTTGATGATATGGATGCTTATTCTAAAAACTATTATTATAAAATAATTCATTGCGACCAAAATTGGCAACCTTCTAAAAATATTACAGCTATAGATTTTATAGAAGGGTTTCAGGAAAATAGAATTTATGATGGCAAAAACTCATTCAATCCGCATGGTTATGAATATGTACATTATGAATTAAAATTTCCAAATAGCGATGTCAATTTTAAAATTTCAGGCAATTATTTACTCAAAGTATATCTCAATGCAGATGAAAATGAAGTAGTACTTACACGTCGTTTTATGGTAAGTGAAAATCGTGTAAAAGTAGTGCCTACTATGCGCCGTTCGGCTACACCACCCAATTCTGCTACGCATCAAGAATTTGCAGTTTCTGTACAATATGCCGAAGGTATTACTGTAGCGAATCCTTATGAAGATATAAAAGTAGTCGTTTTACAAAATGGACGTTGGGATATGCAACACAATAATCTAAAACCAAGTTTCGTAAAAAATGATGAAATCATTTATGATTTGCAAGGTAAAATTACTTTTCCTGCTATGCGAGAATTTCGCCCTTTAGATTTAAGAACTTTTAGAGCAAGAAGTAATCAAGTACGCAATCTCTATGTTGAAAAAAATGCTTATCATTTAGAACTTTTTGATGATTTCCCTAGAGCTTCTGCTGCTTACAGTTTTATTAATGATTTGAATGGTAAATTCTTAATTCAATCTTTTGATTTTCCAGATAAACATTTACAAGGCGAATATGGTAATGTTAAATTTTTCCTCAATATGGATGAACTTAAAAATAAGGACATTTATATTGTAGGTGGTTTTACAGATTGGCAGCTCTATGAAGATAATAAACTTCAATATAATTCCGACATAGATGCTTATGAAGCTTCACTTATTTTAAAAAATGGTTTTTATGACTATCATTATGTAACCTTACCCAAAACAGGTAAAGCTATACCTAGTATTATGGATATAGAAGGTAGCAGTTATGAAACAGAAAATGACTATCTTTTCTTAGTGTATCATAGACCTTATGGCGGAAGATATGACCAATTAATTGCTGTACAAAAAGCTAATTCTCGTCCTAGATAATACTTTTTTTTATACCTCAATATAAATATATAAAGCAATGCTTCTTGAGAAAGGGAGTATTGCTTTTTTTTATTATTTAAATATGCTTTTTTATTAACTTTGTCCTATAGTTTTTTAAAAGTATAAATATTGACTTTAAACTAGCAATAGATTTATTTTATCTCAATTAAAAATTCTTTCTTTTACCATGTATAAACTAAGTTTGGGCATACTTTTATTATGCCTTTATAGTTGTAGTAATGATTCTAAATCTATAGTAGAGCATACTACACCAAACAATATGGTCATTAATACCATTAGCCCAGAAGAAGCTTTAAAGCAAGTACATCAAAATACAAAATCTAGTATTAGTATTTTTAATCATATTTTGCAAAATAATGAAGCTTTGAAAGAAGAAAATATACTATTAAGTCCTTATAGTATAGCTAGTGCTTTTGCAAGTTTATATTTGGGTAGTACAGGAGCAACAGCACAAGAAATTTCTGAATTCTTTCACTGGTCGGGTAATACACCAGAATTTCATAATGCCTATAAAAATATGAATACTCAATTACAAAATGCTAATGCACAAGATGGCTTCAAAATGTTTATTAATAATCATTTGTGGCTCAATACTGTAGGCGGGTTAAATCTTTTGCCAAGCTATGAAAAAGAAAGTCAAAAATATTATGAACAAAGTGTAAGTGCTTTAGATTTTACAGAAAGAACAAATGTAGAAAAAGCCATTAATACATGGATAAATGAAAAAACAAAAGGCAAAATTCCCTTTTTATATAAAGATAATTTAAATGAAGAGTTAGCCGCTATTTTAGTGAATACAGTATATTTTGATGGAAAATGGCAAAATCCTTTTGAAAAAGAATTAACTAAAAAGGAAAATTTTCATACTATAGATAATAAAAAGGTAAGCAAAGAATTTATGCAGGCTAGTTTTTATGATTCTGCTATTAAATATGTAGAAAGTGAATTCTATACCGCTATTCAATTGCCTTATGCCGATGAAGCTACTAGCTTATTGGTTATTTTACCTAAAGACAACTATAAGGAGTTTTTACAAAACTTTTCTAATGATCATATAGATGCGATTTTGCAAGCAGAAGGTAAAGAATATTATAGCTTGAAAGTTGCTTTGCCGAAATGGAAAACAGAATCGGATTTAGATATATTACAAGCTATGCAAGAAAGCAGCATTCACACTTTAAATAACTTAGAAGTGAGTAAAATGACTAATGCAAGCCTAGCATTAGGACAAATCTTACATAAAACTATAATAGAAGTCGATGAATATAAAACTGAAGCAGCTTCTACTACAGCTATGGAATTTATGCTTACTTCTTCTCCTATGCCAGATCAACCTGTAAACTTAACTTTTAGAGCAGATAAACCATTCTTTTATGCTATAGTGAATAAAATGCAACATAATACTTTAGCTACGAATAGTTATAATTTATTCTTTTTAGGACAATTAGTAAAATAAATACATAGCAAAAGGCATGACTTATTAATTTAAGTCATGCCTTTTATTTATAAACAAATGCCATATCCCCTTTCTCAAAAAAAAAAGACTTAGCTTAATAAGTTACTAGTCATTTATTTTTTAAAATTATATTCTTGTCCATGCTTTTTGCAAAGGTTGTAATATTATAAATTTATCATAGTCGCCATCTACACCCTTAATAAGATTACCTTTATGATCATAAAACATAGGTCTATCTAGAGCTGAGCTATATATGAAGCCATCATTAGCAGGTCTTAAGTCTTGGAAGTATGACTCTTTATGCCACGGAATAATTCCTGGTTCAATAGCCCATGTACCATCTTTTTTTAAATACCCTAATAGCTCTTCATCTTCTTTATAATGAATTGCAGCTGCTAAATCATTTACGAAACGGTCAGAATAGATTCTATTTTTTTCAAAATTCTTTACAATTTCGCCTTTTTTGTTTAAAAAAACTGTATTATTCTTATTATCCTTAGCTAAAAAATAGCCATCTCCCATACGCATAGGTGTATCCATAATACTATCTGCAAGGTATATCCATTTGCCTTTAGTATTCATTATGCCATGTGTAGTACCATTGTATATATAACGCATAGTATCACCATTTTCAATGTCATAGGTAGGCATATAACATGGTGCTTTATTTAGAAAAAGAGCATCAGCTGTACCTTGTGCATGTTCCCACTTATAATCAGGAAAAATTTCGCCTTTATGATTAACTAAAATCCAATCGAAAGACTCTGCTTCAAAAATGTAAGCTAAGTCTTCATCATCAGTATATGTATTTTCCTTTCCATTATGATAACTAAAAGTCCACAAACTATCTCCTGCATAATAAGCCCATTGATATTTTGGTTCCAAAAGCCAATTGCCTTTTTTATCAATTAGTCCATATTTACCATGCTCATCTACCACAGCTATTACATCCGAAATAAAAGGTCCAACATATCCTGAATCCTCATTCAAACCATCAAGAGTAAAGCCAGAAGCTGGCACACTGAATACGCCTATTTGTTGATATTTAGCATTAACTAGTATATTACCTAATGTATCCAGAAGTCCCCATTTACCATCTCTTTGAAACTTTAAAAGTTCATCTCCATATGCGCGTATTGCAGTTGCTTTAAAATTAAAGAGTTTCTTATTATTTTTTATATTCCAGATTTCATAGTTTTTTTCATTTTGCCACTCTTTAGCTTCTGCTTCAGTAGTAATAGCAAGTAATTTATTTCCAAGTATTTCGAGCACATAATTAGGCTTATGAAAAATAACTTTAGCACTTTCATCATATATGGTAAGGATTCCATAATGCATTCTATCAATATTATCAGAATTTTCGTGATTAGTAATACCAAACCTACATTTTTTACAAATATAACTCTTCCCCTCTATTTTGTTAGATTGGCTAAAGTAAGAACAATTTGTATCATAAGGCAATTCTATTAATTTGCCTTTTTCTGTTAATATTGCTTGTTTTGGATAATGTATATCTTTAAAATTCTCATCCATTTCTAAATCTACTATAGTAGTTCCATGCTCAAAAATACGAACCTTATCTATTCCTTTTTTAGGTGGGAACATTTCTTTGCCATGTGTATTATAAAAATACCATTTACCTTCTTTTTTGAGTGCATACATAGGCTTTTGTGCCAAAAGCTGTACTGAACAAAAAATAATTAAAAGTAAAACTAAATAACGCATAGTTTAATAAGTTATATTTATTTTTGGATATTATTAGCATCTAATATATATTCTACAGAGTCTATATAAACTATGATTTTCTCCACTTTATTAGTGTTTAAATCTTTTAATACACGACAATCTATTAATTCTTTCGGCGCTGTATATTGACTGTCCACAAAGGATTTATGACTAATAAAAGATTTAATAATGATTTTGTCTTTATAATGTTGGTTCATTGGATATTGTGTTAGGATTCCTAAATCATTAGAAATTGTATCTATATGTAAATCACTTAATAAACTATAAGTATTATATTCCTTTTTACCCTTATGTCCATTCTTAATAACATCATAATCCAATATATCAATATTTTCTATAGCGGTAAATTCATGCCCTACTCTTTTTTCATTGTTCAGCTCTTGATTTATCTTTATTAAGGTATCTTTTTGTACAAAGGTAATTTCTTTAGTAGGTTTTCGCTGTATATTTTCTTCACTACAACTAGTCAATATTATACACAGAAGCAATACCATAATCATTTTTAGAGTTTTATATAGTGCCATTTTATTGAAGTTTTATAGATTATAGTATAATTAATAATAGGGATACTTTTTAAAAGATTTATTGTTTGACTTACTTACATCTAATAGATATTCAATGGAGTCTATATAGACTACAATTTTTTCTACATTACCTGTTCTCAAATCCTTTATTATCCTATAGTCTAGTACTTCTTTAGGCGGTATAGTATTGCCTAAAGTATTGCTCATATAATTAATCTGACAATTAATCATAAGCTTATCTTTATAATTTTGTACTGCTTCTTTTGACCTGAAAGAGGCTTCAGCATTATAAAGTGTGTCTATAGATAAATTAAGAAGTAAGCCTTTAGAATTATATACTGTTTTTATCTTTTCTGCTTCTTTTAATACATCATATTTAGCAATATTTAGCGTCTCTGTAGTTATAAATCTGGTACCTTGCCTTTTATAATCATCATTGCCTGTAATATATTCATATAAGGTATCTTTTTTAATATATTTAGTCTTTGAATTTTCTGTAGTTGCTACATTATCTTGATTACAACTAGCCATTAATATAGGCAGGAGCAAGCAAATAATTATTTTTACATTGGTTTTTGAAGGCATTTTGTTGAGGTTTTTATATATAAATAATAATTACAAATATATGCAATTTAAATTAATAAGTCATGCCTTTTATTTTTTATAAACAAATACCATATCCCCTTTCTCAAAAAATAAAAATAAAAAAGGCATAGCTCAAATCACTCAACTATGCCTAATTATATATAAAATTCTTCTTGTTAAAACTATAAACCTTCGCCAAAAAACTCTGCATATATTTTTGGCGTTTCGTGTAAACGCACACAATGCAATTTGCAAGTATTAGGAAGATGTGGTGCAATTTCTTTCCAAATATAAATGACTAAATTTTCTGTAGTCGGCATTATATTTTTAGGTAAAAAAGTAGGGTCTAAATTTAAATTGCTATGGTCTAAAGGTTCGCAAACATATTTTTTAATAATATCGCCTAAAGCCTTTACATCCATTAACCAACCTGTAACAGGATCTGGCTGACCTTTTACTGTCACTTGCAATTCATAATTATGTCCGTGAAAATGTTTATTTGCACATTTGCCAAAAGTAGCAAAATTCTGCTCATCACTCCACTCATGCACCCAAAGCTGATGTGCTGCATTGAAATTTTCAGTGCGTGTCAAATACACTACCATACGCGATTGTCGGCGTTTTTAATTGAACAAATAAGGATAAAAATATAAGCCCGAATTGAAAAATAGTCAAAAGGGATTAACAAATAATATAAACTACTTTCAAACTAAGAAAAGTTGCATTTCTACAATTTTCTTTTATTTTTTTGAAAAAGGGACTATGGCTTTTGTTTTTTAAAAGCTCTTTGCTAGTCTATTTTTTTTCATAAAAAAAAGCCTCCAAAGCATTTTAACTTAGGAGGCTTTTTGTTGGCGGTCCGGACGGGACTCGAACCCGCGACCCCATGCGTGACAGGCATGTATTCTAACCAACTGAACTACCGAACCATTTTGACTTTAAATCAATGTATTTTAAATGTGTCTATTCTTTGTTAAGAATCTACTTCGTATTGGCGGTCCGGACGGGACTCGAACCCGCGACCCCATGCGTGACAGGCATGTA